>Ga0209390_10001477_pt1 | contig 45215 bp, 52 predicted proteins | sample BON01_FD_187212 | JGI IMG/M metagenome (GOLD analysis project Ga0209390, IMG submission 187212) | Freshwater microbial communities from Lake Bonney liftoff mats and glacier meltwater in Antarctica - BON-01 (SPAdes) (version 2) | ecosystem: Environmental > Aquatic > Freshwater > Ice > Glacier...
TCAGATCACTCGCCACGCAAATCGAGAACCCGCTGGATGGTGTCTTCGATGAGATTATTGGGGCAACTGGCGCCGGCGGTGATACCCACGGTCAAAGGACGCTTGTCGGACAGCCAGTCGGCACTGAGGGTCTCGGTCGCGCTGTGGATGTCGAAGTGGCGGATTTCGGCTTTGGAATGGAGGCATTCGGCGTTGCGAATGAACCAGGTGGGAACTTTCTTTTCTCCGATTTCGACCAGATGGATGGTGTTCGAACTGTTGTATCCTCCGACCACGAGGAGGAGATCAAGGGATTCGTCGAGGAGTTGAAAGAGGGCGTCCTGACGCTCTTGGGTGGCCCCACAGATGGTGTCAAAATAGCGGAAATTTTCCGAACTGCCGCCGTCCCGGTCTTGAATCGCCGCCCGGATTCGTTTTTGGATTTCTTCCGTCTCGCTCCGCAACATCGTGGTTTGATTGGCCACCCCGACGCGTTGCAGGTGGAGGTCCGGATCAAAGCCGGGTGAGACCGCCTTTTGAAAATGCTCGAGAAATACGGTTTTGTCGCAGCCTTGGCGGATGGCTTCGCAGACGGCGTCGGTCTCGGCGAGATCGAGGACAATGAGATATTGGCCCTGGAGGTCGCCGCCGCGAGCGCGGGAGGCGGTGGCACGGGTCTCTTCGTGGGCGGCTTTGCCGTGGATGATGCTAGTGACTTGCTCGGCAGCATTTTGGCGGACGCGTTTCCAGACACTCATGACATCGCCGCAGGTGGTGTCGACAATTTGGCAACCACGGGCTTTGACCGCCTCCACCGTGGCGACCTCGGCCCCGAACGCGGGGACGATGACAACGTCGTCCGGGGTCAGATCGGCGAGATCGGCTTCGGTGGGATGAGCGGCGAGATGCTCGATCCCCATGGCGGTGATCTGGGCGTTGACGTCCGGGTTGTGAATGATCTCACCGAGCAAGGCGATCCGCTGATCCGGAAAGACTTTGCGGGCGGCGTAGGCGAGATCGATGGCGCGTTCCACCCCGTAACAAAAGCCAAATTCCTTGGCCAATCGGATAATCGTGTCTCCGTGACGCATGACTCCCCCTTGGCCGCGGATGCGTTCCACGGTTTCGCTCCGGTAGTGGCTTTCCACTTCGGCCTGCACTCGGGTCATCACGTCGGGAGTGCGCAGATTAACCCTTTTCCGGGCGATAGGAGCAGTCACCCTTGAATGATCTCGGCTTTCTTGATGCCGTTGAAATTTGCGCCGAGGGTGCTGTCCTTCGGCTGGGTTCGAGCGATGTTGACCGGAGTGCCGTTTTTCACGAGCGCGTAGAAATCGGCGGCGTCATTTTTATGCAAGCGGAGGCAACCGTGGGTGCGCGGGGAGGGCCAGACGGATCCTGAGGGGCGATTGGAGCTCTTGGCTGCCACGATTTCCTCGCCGCGAATCCAGTAGCCGTAGCTGTTGGAGCGCTTGTCGGCAATTTTGTTGAAAACGCGAAAATTCCCCCGAGGAGTGGGTGTTTCCGGCTGTCCGATCGCGGTGGCGGTGACGAGAAGGGGTTTGTTTCCTTCCATGATGTAAACCATTTTGTTGTCGAGGGAGGCTTTGACGACAACATTGTTCGGATTCTTGGGTTTATAGGCCGATTGGTCGTAGTGTTTGCTCAAAGACATGGTTTCGCAGCCCGAGAGGACCAACGTCGCCAACAGAGAGAGCACAGAAAGAAATTTCATACCCCTGCTAAAAAGCAGAAATTCGCGGCTTGTCAAATCCCGACAACACCTTCGAGACCTCGGGTGGGGTTAGGCGCTGTAAATAAATAAAGATGCGACCCTTTTCCCCATCTTCGCATTCAGGCTGAAATGAGAGCTGACGCTCTCAATGTTGATACTTGGCGATAACGTCCTCGTAGATGGTGAAGAGGCGTCCAAAAACCTTTTCCCAGGAATACTTTTCGCGGGCTCTGATGCTGGCGAGGCGTCCGACCTCGCGAAGATCGAGGCCAAACTTGGCGCAGATGGCGTTGGCGAGGGACTCCGGGGTGTTGGCATCGGCCCACTGGGTCTGGCTGGAAAAAATAATCCGATCCATGTAGCTACCGCGGATGCCGATGACCGGCGTGCCGCAGGCCTGACTCTCTAAAGTCACTAGGCCAAAGGTTTCCTGGACGCCGGGATGAACAAAAAGATCCGCTAGCCGATAGTAGTCGGCGAGTTGGGTGGCCTCGCCACAATATTGCAGCCAGGTGACCGCTCCCGTGCTGGAGCGGAGCCGGTTGAGGGCGGCGCGGGAGGTGCCATCGCCAATGGCGAGAAGGTGGTGGCGGCCGGGTTCTCGACCATGAAGGATCTCAAAGGCTCGAAAAAGCGTTTTGACGTTTTTCTCCGAAGCCAGCCGCCCGACGTACAGCAACAACCGACAGTCGGCCGGGATGCCCAGTTTCAGGCGCAGCGCCTCGGTGGGGATGTCTGCAGGATAGAAAATTTCCGTATCGACGCCGAGGTCGATGCTTTCGACCCGTTCCACGCCCCACGAGCTCAGCAGATTGGCGAGAACGGGACTGGGAACGAAGGTGCGTTCGAGGTGGTTGTAGAGAGATTTGACGTAGCGTTGGCTGGCATCCTCGGCCATCGCGATGGCTAGGGGGCCGAAATATCTTGCCACCGAACGAATGTAGGCCTCCGGGAAATGGGAATGATAAAATCCGACCACGGGAATTTCCAGTCCGCGCCCCGAGGCGATCGCTTTCCAGGCCAGTTGGTAGGGGTCGCCGGACTCGATGATATCGGGCTTTTCCCGTTCCAAAACCTCTTCGACAAGATGGAGCTTCAAGAGGGCCCGGTAGCGGGAGGTGCGGGAAATCAACGGCGAGGCAATCGTGTAGACCCGGGCCTGGGCGTCGCCGCTCGACTCGGTGAATTCTCCCGGCACGACGAGAACATGTTCGCTCTCGGGACGATGCTTGCGCAAATAGGCAACCTTTTGCTCCACGTAGCGGCGGACCCCGCCGCTGACCGGGGAGTAAAATTGGGTCAAGTCGCAGATTTTCACGGGAAGAATTCACCACAGAGGCCCAGAGACACAGAGTCAGTGGGCCGTGCGTTGGACGCCATTTTTCAATAGAGGGACGTTGAAGTTGATGAGAAGCTCGTGGCAAAGACATTCTTCATAGGCTGATTCGAGCAGGCCGGCACCTAGGGCGCTATGGATTTCGATCCATGCGCCTATAATCCTTCCGGCAAGCGCAGAATCTCTCTCGCGGTGTCTCTGTGGTTCATGCATTCTCGGTGAGCCAGCGTTCGGCGTCGATGGCGGCGGCGCAGCCTTGGCCGGCGGCGGTGATGGCCTGGCGATAGACATGGTCGGTCACGTCGCCAGCGACAAAGACGCCGGGCAGGTCGGTGTGGGTGCCGGCCTTTTGGAGGAGATACCCATTGGCGTCGGTGGCGAGCTTCCCGCGGAAAGGGGCGGTATTGGGCTCGTGCCCGATGGCGACGAAGACGCATTTGAGATCGAGTTCGCTTTCGGCGTTGGTGACGAGATCCTTCACTTGAACGCCTCGAACCTCGCCAGCATCGTCGAGCAGATAGGAGGTGACGGCGCTGTTCCAGATCGGCTCAATTTTTGGATTCGCGAGGGCGCGATCGGCCATGATTTTGGAGGCCCGCAGGGCTTCGCGGCGATGGATGAGGTACACTTTGGAGGCGAAGCGGGTCAGGAAGGTGGCTTCTTCGCAGGCGGAGTCGCCGCCTCCGATCACGCAGACTGGCACGTCGCGGTAAAAAGCTCCGTCGCAAGTCGCGCAGGAGGTGAGACCGTGACCGATGAGGGCCTTTTCTCCTTCCAGATCCAAATAGCGAGGCGAAGCGCCACTGGCGATAATGAGCGCCTTCGTTTCCATCCAGGCTCCGTCCACCTTCAGGCGGCTGTGGGTGCCGACATGTTCGAAATCTTCCACCACGCCGTATTGGAAGCGGGAACCGAATTTCTCCGCTTGTTGATGCATCCGGATGATCAATTCCGGGCCATCGATTCCGTCGGGAAAGCCGGGAAAATTTTCCACCGCCGTGGTCGTGGTCAATTGTCCTCCGGGCTGGCGGCCTTCCAAGACCAGCGGAGTCAGGTTCGCGCGCGCAGTGTAGATGGCGGCGGTCAGCCCGGCGCAGCCGGTCCCAATAATGATCACATTTTCCATAGAGTGATGGGAGTAAACACGAACCCGGCAGCCAGCCAAAGAAAGATTCAGTTTTTCAAAATGATCTGGGTGCCGCATTGGGCGGCAGGAAATAAATGAGATCCTGTAAGTAATTCCCAGTAAACGAGTTTTGATTTTTCGGTGACCAAGAGAACCGGAGTCGGGGAATTCCAAATTTCCATCAATTGCGGCGTAGTTAGGAAGAGGTTTTTGCCGATTCCAAATTTGCGGGTGATGAAATCTTCCTCGGGATTTTGATCGAGCCAAGTGACCGGAAGGTCGGTGTAGAAGAGGAGGCTGCTTCCGGAATCCAATCCGCCGTCATAGACGAGCAGGGTGTTCGGGGTCGCGTTCGTGTGGAGAAAGGGCGCGACTTGGGCGAGGGAGAAATACGGAGAGACCACGGAAAATCCGCTGATCGCACCCAAGGCGAGGGCCGCTGCAGCGGCCAGCAAAGCGAGGACTTGCTTTCGCCCGGCCAGGATGGACGCGGCCGCGGCCCCGAGGGTCGAGACCCCGAGAGCCCAGAGGGCGGTGAGTCGAAGGCTCTGCCAGACCGAGCGGTCGAAGTTGGTCAAAGTGGTCCAAGCAGTGGCGCGAGCGGCCACGGAGGCGGTTTCGGTCGGTGTGGTCGTCAGAAGAGGCATGGCGAGGGCGGCAAAAAATCCTAAGGCCAGGAGGGAGGTCAGGGTCAACATGGCGGGACGGAGCGAACGGTTTTCGATTAGCGCGGCAACCCCGAGGGCCATCGCAGGCCACATCGCCATGGCGTAGTAGTCCTGGCGCTGACCGGCCAGGAGGACGGAGGCCAGGATGATGGCCGCCCAGGAGGTGACCAGCGCAGCTGGAAATGTTGAAGGGATCAATCGACGGACTTGGATTTGTTTCCAAGTCATTCCGAGCGCGACCAGAGCCACCAGCGACCAAGGGAAAAACCAGGCGCCATGGAGCAACAAAAATTGCCAGCGCGGAACAATCGAATAGTCGGTCGCGGGGGCGGCACTGCCGGTGAGATGCCCGAGGTGCTCGGTGAAAAACAAATTGGCGGTCCAGCCCGGGAAACGGTGTTCGATAAAAAGATACCAGGGGAGATTGAGGACCAGAAAGAGTCCGAGGCCCTGCCAGGAGAGGAGGCCACGAAGGTCCCGTCGGGCTGGCGGATGAAGCCGGGCGGCTCCGCCCACGATGAGAAGGAGGTAGAGGAGCCCGTGCGGCCCCTTGGTGAAGGTGGCGAGTGCGGCGCAAAGCCAGAACCCGAGATACCAAATTCGGCGTTGGGACGGATGGTCCCGTCCGCAGAGGACGCAGGAGATGGCCGCAGCGATGAAGGCGGAAAAGAGGGGTTCCGGCATGACGATGCGGCCCAATGTGAAGAGCCCCAGAGAGGTGAGCAAAATCGCTCCGGCTAGAAAGCCCCGCCAGGCTCCGCCCATTTTAAAACCGATCCCGGCGGTCACCAACACCCAGGCGAGGAGGGCAAGCCCATCGGGAAAGCGGGCGGCGAAGGCATTGACGCCGAAAGTTTTCATTGAGGCCGCCATGGTCCAGTAGAGAAGGGGCGGCTTGACGAGACGCGGCATGCCATCGTTTTCCGGAAGCAACCACGAGCCGCCCCCGGCCATGGTTTTGGCGGCGGCCCCGTATTGGCCGTCGGTCTCATTATAGAGATCTCCCCACCCTGCGGTGGCGATGAACAAGCCGGTCGCGAGCAAGAGCAGGACTGGCCAAAGCCAGCGGTCCGTCGGTTTTGTCCTCAAAACGGCAGTTGATGGCTGAGAGTTTATGGTTGAGAGAAAGAAAATAAACAATCTGCGGCGTTCGAGGGGATCACCCAGAGGGTGAATCTAATCAACGGCGGATGCCGCGGCAGCAACGGGCAGGGTTTTAAAATCACCTATCAACGATCATCCCGCAACTCGCAACTTCCGCTTCCAGGTTTCACGCCTCGAGGGTGAACGACTCAGGGAATCCCTCCGGCAGTCGAACGACTCGGCCCTTCGGCATTTGTACCAAGGCCAGAACTTGGTGACAGGCTGCCAGCAGCCTTCCGTCGGACGGACGAACGATCTCAAACTCCACATGGAATCGGCCGCCGGTATGAGTGCCGACATGCCCATTGACCGAAAGGATGTCGCCGAGCAGAGCGGGCTTTTTGTAGTCGATTTCCGTGCGGACGACGACGGGATGAATCTTGGTCCGGGCGATCTCCGCAAAACTCATCCCCATGGAAATGGCCAGTTGGGTTCGGGCGATTTCGATGAAACGGAGATAGGCGATGTTATGCACCGCTCCCCCGGCGTCGGTATCAAAATACATGACTTGGATTTCGGTGGAAACCCGGCAGCGATCAGAGGGATGAGGATTCATGGATGAGGCCTGAGAGTTCAAGGCGGACGGTTGACGTCGTCAAGCGTTCATCCCCGATGGTCGTGTCGGGGGCAAAAATTTCAGCAACGTTCGGCCCGGATCACGATCGCCGTCTATTTCGCCGGAGCGACGATCGCGGTGAGCTTCTCAATCTCTGCGCTCACGGTGGAATCCGGGATGACCGCATAGGCCTGTTCGTACATGGCGAGGGCTTCGGCGTTCTTACTGGAATCGGTCGCCAACAATTTCGCCTGCTCTCGCAGGCGGGTGAATTCGTCAATTTTCAAAGAGGCGGATTTTTGCAGTTCTCCGACCACCCGGGTCGTTTCGGGGCCAACCAAAACGGCTTGGCTGGAAAGATCGCTCAAGAGATCCTGAGCTTGAAGAAATTGATTCTCCTCAAACAGAACGGAACATTTTTTCAAGCCCACTCCAACCGCGCAGACGGCCAATGTCTTTTGGGCGTCGGCGAGAAGAGGTTCCGGAGGCGTGCTGGCCTTGAAGGCCATCATGGTGCGATCGAGGTTGCCGAGCCCTTCCTCAAGGGCCGGGGAAAGTTTGGGTTGCGGGTTGTCGGCGGGGACTGCGGCCATTTCTGTTTCCAGGCTGACCGCGAGCTGGCCCGCTTCCGCGTTCGAGGCTTTCACCGTGGCGAGGGCGGCATCCCAAGATTTCAAATAGGCGGCGCTGGGCAGATCGGCGTCGGGCTTGAGCGTGCGGAGTTCCGCCACGGCGGCTGCGGCTTTGGCGGAGGTGATCGAGGGAACTTTCAGCATGGCCAGCAGCTTGCCTCGTTTTTCCACCCGCACCCGATCAGTGTAGCCCGCGAGAAGCTCGCTCGCCAAGGGCTTCAAAGAGGGATCCGATTTGGAATACTCCACGAGAGCAACATATTTAGGGTCGATCTTCAGTTCGAAGCGGTCCGGGGGATTGGCGTTGGCGATATCCGCTTTGAGCAAGCGGGTCAGCTTTTGGGCCTGGGCGCGGTTATATTCTTTCCGGGCGATCCAGGTGCCGTCGGTTTTGATCTGACCCATGTCGAATTTTTGCAGTTCCCCGGCGAGCAATTTGAAGGAGGGCGTCAGTTGAATCTTGGTAGCTGGGAAATTGGTGATGATTTTAGAAATTTCATCGGCCGACGATTGAACCTTGGCGCGGTCCTTGAGATCGATGAGAGACTTGATCCGGGCGGAATTCGGATAGACAACCACCTTGACCACCCGGGCGGCAGGAATCTGGCGTTTATTGCCACCGAGAGTGTGAAATTCGTAGTAGCCACTATTGGCCCCACCGGTGGAGGTGCGGTCAATAAAGGCGACGAACTCGAGCACGGTGGCTTCACTGAGGTTCGACCACGGCTGAGGTTTGACCAAAGCGAGGCCGGGTGTCTCTTGGAGCGTGAATCCATCGGCGTTCTGGGCTGGTGCAATTCTAGCGCCTAGGAGAAAGCCGGTCACCAAAAGAACGGGGAACACCATGGGCTGCAGGAGGAAGCGTGGACGCATCGAAAATATACAACGTATTTACGGCGGGAAGGGAATCATAATCTAGCGCTTCCAAATTTGAGGGTTGCGGAACGAAATTAGAGTTTTCGCGTTGACATGGGATTCTCCCAAGATAAGATCCCTCCTCCCGCCACACTAAAGCGAACTTATGGCTCATTCAGAAGTAATTCTCACGGAAAACATCCCCAACCTCGGCGCGGAAGCTGACATCGTCAAAATCCGCCGCGGATACGCACGCAATTTTCTCATCCCGCAGGGCAAGGGTCTGGAAGTGACCAAAAGCTCACTGCGGATGATCAATCATCTCAAGGCCAAACGGGCCGAGCGCGAAGCTCGCGAAGTGACCGCTGCCGAGGAATTGGCCACGCGTATCAATCGCTTCAATTTGAAATTCATTTTGGAAACCGGCGAGACCGGCAAGGCCTTCGGCTCCATTACGGCGAAGGACATCCACGCTCGCCTCACCCAAGAGTTGGCCTCGGTGGAATTGCCCAAGCATGCCGTCGTTCTTGATCGCGCCATCAAGGAGAGCGGTGAACACACCGTTGATGTGAAGCTGCATCCGGATGTGACCGCCAAACTTCGAGTCATCATTTCTGCGCCCAAGGAGGCGGCGGAAGACGCAGCCGAAGGCAACGGTCGTCGCGGCACCCCAGACCGGGAATAACTTCCGAATATGGCCACCGATTTTACGGTTGCGCCTGACGGGAATCAGAAGAAATCCGGAGGTTCGGACAAGAAAGCCCTCAAAAGCAAATCCGCGCGCTCGAAAAGCGACGCCTATTTGCCGGATTCTCACCGAGCCGTCCCCCAGAGCCTCGACGCCGAGAAGGGGCTTCTTGGATCGGTCCTCCTTTCTCCGGATCGCGTCCTCGATGAATGCATCCAGCAGCAGGTCGGGGACAAATATTTCCACCACCCGGCCCATGCCAAGATCTTTGAGGTCTTGGTTTCGATGAGGGAGGCAAATAAGCCGATCGACCTCATCACGCTGACCCAGTTTCTGGACGATCGAAAATTGCTTGAAGAAGTGGGTGGGGCCGGTGCGATCACTGATCTTTTTACCTTCGTTCCCACCGCTTCCAATGCGTCGTACTATCTTGAACTGCTCCGGGAGAAATTTCTTTTGCGGGAGATCATTGGGGTCTGCACTGAATATGGCTCCCGAGCCTACGAAGAACATGGGGATGTGACCCAACTCCTTGATGAAGTGGAGGGAAAAGTTCTCGCCATTGGGGAAGATCGTTTTCGGGCCAAACTTCCCGAGATGAAGGAACTGGCCATGAAGGCCTTGGATAGCATTGAAAAACTTTATCAATCCCGGGGTTCTCTCACCGGGTTGCCGACCGGCTTCAAGGGACTCGACCAAATGACGAGTGGGATGCACGAAGGCGAGATGATCGTCATTGCGGCCCGACCTTCCATGGGAAAAACCGCTCTGGCCATGAATATCGCCGAACATGTGGCCCTCGAGGCAGGCAAGGCGGTGGCGGTTTACAGTCTGGAAATGAGCACCCAACAGCTCGTGCAACGTATCCTTTGCTCCCAGGCGCGGGTAAATTTGAAAAAAGTCCGCGACGGATTCATGGGCAAAAATGACATGGCCAACCTCGTGAAAGCCACCACCCGGTTGGCCGAAACCAAAATGTTCATCGACGACACCCCGGGGATGAGCATCCTCGAACTCCGGGCCCATGCCCGGCGGATGAAAGACCGTCACAATATTGAGTTGATTGTGATCGATTACCTCCAGCTTCTGAAATCTCCCAGCAAACGCGGGCAAGAAAATCGTCAAGTCGAGGTGGCGGAGATTTCCGCCGGAATCAAAGCGCTGGCTAAAGAACTGGCTGTCCCCATCCTCGTGCTGGCCCAGCTAAACCGAAATCCTGACTCCCGGGCCGGCAGTGGCAAAGGCCGCCCGCAGTTGAGCGATTTGCGCGAATCAGGCTCCATCGAACAAGATGCGGATCTGGTCGGATTACTCTGGCGGGAAAAATATTATGCGTCGGAAGATGACGAGAAAAAGGAGGCCGAAGGGGTGGCCGAACTCATCATTGCCAAGCAGCGAAATGGACCGGTCGGCAGTGTTCCTCTGACTTTCCTCGAGACTTTGACTCGCTTTGAAGACCGCTCCGTCGAGCACGGTGAGGGCGGAGAATAGTTTCTCGGTTACGAAAACGACCGCGAGGCCAGATTGAGCCGCATGAAAACGGCATTTTCCAGATAGGAAGGGGAGGGTTTCACGGCCGGAACCTCCACGAAGCCGAATTTTTTCCAAAAGCCGGACGAGTTTTGCACGGAGACGAGGGTGATGCTGAGAAAACGTTTTTGGCCGGCCCGGGCAAGCAATTCCCGGCAAAGGAGTCCCGCCACCCCGGTGCCTTGGGCGAGGGGCGCTACCGCGAGGTCGTGGAGGTAGAGATTTTTGGATTCGGGCAGAGCCTGGAGAACTTCATGCAAAGCGGGGGCGGCATTCGGAATCCAGCGGTGGGCAAAACAACAGCCGAGAACTTCGTCATCATCATTGACCGCCACAAAGCAGGTTTCCGGAGAGAGCAAAACCCGGCTGCGGAGGGTTTCCATCGATTCCGGCGCAATGTCGGTGTAGGCCGCATTTTCAATCGCGATGATGGCGGCCCAGTCGTTCTCTTGGATGTGGCGAATTTTCATGGTGAGGTGAGCATTGAGAAAGAGGGGGGAATTCGAGGCGGGAAAAGAACTTCCGAGGACAAATCCTATTTAGGGATATAAATCCTGGGCGGCAATGCTTCCTTGGCTACACCAAGCGTCGGGTGCGGCAAAGTCTGCACACGGCTGATCGAAGAATTGCCCGCTTCCTCCGCGATAGTCTTCTCTTTGAGGCCCAGGGCCCTTGACGGGTCCTCTCCTAGTCTTGATCGAAGTGCCGAAATGGGCAATGGTCCCGTCCTGTGAAAACTGCCAAATTGCTCGTTGCCGCCAGTGTGTCTTCTGCCGATATGTTGTATGCCTCGGGATTCCTGGCGCCGGATGCCTTTGTGTTTTTGGAGGCAAATGGTCAAACCGAAATTTTGCTCAGCGACTTGGAGGTGGATCGGGGCCGGCGGGAAGCCAAGGTGGGGTTGGTTCATTCCTATTCGGAATGGGAGAAGGTCGTCCAGGGGCGCAAACAGAAGAAGCCGTCGCTGGCTAAGGTGGTGGCGGAATTTCTTCGGGATCGCAAAGTGAAAACCGTCCAGGTGCCAGGAGATTTTCCTCTGGGTTTGTCCCGGGAGTTGGAGAAGGCGGGCCTGAGCTTACGTCCGGTGGAGGGATCATTTTTTCCCCAGCGGGAAACCAAATCGCCCCGGGAAGTCCGGGCGGTGGAAGCGGCCCTGCGCATCACCGAGGCCGGGTTGGAGCGGGCCAGGGAGGTGCTCAAGACTTCCGCCATTCGGCGCGATCGCGGCTTGCGCTGGCGGGGGCAGGTTTTGACCGCAGAGATTCTCCGCCAAGAGATCGAAGTGGCAGTGGTGCGGGCCGGTGGAGAGGCACGGGGGGACACCATCGTCGCGTCTGGCGATGCGGCCTGCGATCCCCATGAACGTGGCTTCGGCCCCCTTCAGGCCCATCAATTGCTGATTCTCGATATTTTTCCCCGCGATGCCCGGAGCGGCTATTTCGGGGACATGACCCGAACGGTCGTCCGGGGTCGAGCCTCGGCGGAACAGCGCCGCCTTTGGGAGACGTGTCTCAAGGGGCAGGAGATGGCCTTGAAAGCGATGAAACCAGGTGGGTCCGGCAAGGAAATCCATGAAGCGATTAAGGCGTTTTTTGCCCGGAGCGGCTGGCCGACCAAGGTCCACGAAGGGCGGTGGCAGGGATTTTTCCACGGGACCGGACACGGGCTGGGTTTGGAAATCCACGAGAATCCACGCTTTGCCGCGACCACTTTTCAGCCCGGCCAAATCCTCACCGTCGAGCCGGGGATTTACATTCCCGGCCTCGGTGGCGTCCGTCATGAAGACGTGGTTGTGATCACGCCAAAGGGCCGACGGGTCCTGAGCAATTTTCCCAAAGAATTGGAGATCTGACGCGCGGCTGCGCGGTCCAAGGTCCAAGGAGTATGCGGATTGGATCGAACGCAAGGTGGAGATCAAGGCTATCAAACAATCCAACTCTCAACTGCGGTTGAAGGTCATCTTGCCGTTCGAAAGGACGATCCTCACCTGCCCGTCGGCGGAGGTCTTTCCTGCCAAAATCGATTGAGCGAGCGGCAGGGCAATCAACCGCTCGAAGGTACGTTCCAACTCACGTGCTCCGAATTCTGCGCTGAACCCTTCTTGGGCAACCATCTCCATAACCTCCAGGGAGAGGGTGACGGTGATGTTTCGATCCGTCAGGCGGACGTTCAGAGCGGCCAGGCATTTTTCGACGATCTGCCGGATATGTTCTGGTTGGAGCGGTTGGAAACGGACGATGGCTGACAGCCGGTTGATCAATTCCGGACGCAGGTGCTTTTTGATCGCAGACTGGATCTGATCCTCCCGCCGTTTCTGCTCCTCCTCCGACTCTTCCGCCTTCGCCCCGAACCCCATTTCCTTCTTGGCGGCAATCTGCCCGGCTCCGAGGTTGCTGGTCATGATGATGACGGCATTACGGAAGTCGCACTTTCGACCGTTGGCATCGGTGAGGGTTCCCTCGTCGAAGATTTGCAGGAAGAGGTCGAGCACGCGGGGGTGGGCTTTCTCGATTTCGTCAAAAAGAACGACACTGTAGGGTTGGGTACGGATTTTCCCGGTGAGCTGACCTTCTTCGTCGCAGCCCTTGTATCCCGGTGGGGCACCGATGAATTTACTGACGCTGTGCTCCTCCATGAATTCCGACATGTCGAAGCGGATGAGAGAACCTTCGTCGTGGAAGAGAAATTCGGAAAGCGCCTTGCCCAGTTCGGTTTTCCCCGTTCCCGAGGGACCAACGAACAGGAACGAGCCGACCGGACGATTCGGGTTGTTCAGGCCGGTGCGGGCGAGACGCACCGCCTCGGAGATGGTTTTGATGGCGTCTGCTTGTCCTTTGACTCGCTTGGCCAGGGCCTCCTCCATGGAACGGAGTCGCACGCCCTCATCCTCGGTCAGTGTGCCCACGGGGATCTTGCAGCGGCTGGCGACCGCGCTGGCGATTTGAGGGCGGTCAACGCCAGACGATCCGGTGTTGCTTGAAAAAGTTATAAACCTTGCTTGGGCACAGGCGGTATCCACGAGGTCAATCGCTTTGTCCGGGAGACGAAAATCGGGGAGGTAACGAACCGACCATTCGACGGCGGCGGAAAGTGCCCCGTCGGCAATTGCAATTCCATGGTGTTCTTCCATGCGGGCGCGAAGGCCCCTAAGAATTTCCAGCGTCTCTTCGGCAGTCGGCTCCTCGACATCAATCTTCTGAAAGCGACGTTCGAGGGCGGCATCTTTCTCAATATGCAGCCGATACTCAGTAACCGTCGTGGCTCCGATCACCCGGATGTCTCCACGGGCCAGGGCTGGTTTGAGGATATTCGCGGCATCCATCGAACCTCCGGCTTTACCCGCTCCCATCAGAGTGTGAATTTCATCGAGGAAGAGGACAATGTTCGAGTCGGCGGAGGCTTCTTTGATGACCGCCTGCATCCGCTCCTCGAACTCCCCCCGGTATTTCGTTCCGGCAACAAGGAGGGACATTGAGAGTTCCACGATCCGGCTGGATTTGAGTTCCTCGGGCACCTTCCCTTGGACAATCCTCTGCGCTAGTCCCTCAACGATGCCGGTTTTCCCAACACCCGGCTCACCAACCAAAATCACGTTGTTCTTCCGGCTCTGGAGAAGCGTCTGGGCGATTTTGAGCATTTCCGGCTTCCGTCCGATCAGCGGGGCCAGTTTGCCGTCGCTGGCCAAACGATTCAGGTCGCGCCCGAATTGTACGATGATGGATTTCTTCTTTGGCTTTGGGTCTGCATCGTGCTCCCGCTGGCCACCATCGTCAGCGGGGACCGCTTTGGCCTTGAGATCAACGGCAGCGGCTCCCCCGGCAAGAACACTGGCTTCTAATGCTTCCACGAGCGCCTTCCTGTTTCCTCCGAGTGGCGCCAAACACTCTTCAAATATCGGGTCAGAATTCTGCAACAGGCTGTAAAGCACATGAATCGGTTTCATCGAGCCGACTGAGATCTCTGCAAGATGCTTCCCTGCTGCAAACGCGGCACGAAGATCGTGGTGACGATGCACAGGACGCGGCGTGGGTTCGCCATTTTTTCCGAGATGAGCACGCAAAGCCCGCCGGAGAGAGGTTGGTTTTACCTTTGCCTCGACGAGTGCTTCCCTGACCGCTCTGAAATCTTCAGCGATTAGTCCTTCGAGCCTTTTGGTTCCCGGCTGGTGCCTTCGGCTTCCCTATTTCGCAGCGAGACGTCCGCGGATTTCTGCCAGCAATTTCCGGCCTCGTTCTGGGTTACCTCTCTCCTGGCGCATGAGAAACCGTGCTTCTGCTTGGCGTTCAGCAAGAACACTCGTGACAAAATTATCGAAAAGTCTTTGCACACTGGTGCCACTGGAACGCGCGGCCCCAAGCAGCGCTTTGTGGCGTGAATCGTCGCAACGATAGGGTATAGTTTTCATTTTACGGTTTTTAGATGTTGTGCCGGTGTCACCACGCGTGGCTCCACAAACTTGAGTTCGCCTTGAAGAAAATCCCGCTTATTGTGCGAGACCAGATGTTCCACGCCACTGGCAATCGCCAATTCCAAAACGTGGTCGTCATCCGCATCTGGCAGGTTTGGCCTCCAGCGAAAATAAATTGGTTGCCAGAACGCTACCGCGCAAAAGTCGTCCAGGAGCATTTCACGCTCCGCTTCGGTTACTGGAATTCCGCGCCACAAACTTCCGCGGTGTATGAGTGCTTCGTATTCTGCCAGCAAGTTCGCGCCCATCGCGGCTTGGTCTTCTAATGCCAGGCAGCGATCCAACACCGCTGCACTCGCCCCTTCCTGACTGCGGAGGGCCGCTATAAAGACATTGGTGTCTTGCACGATTTCCATGCGATCAAAATGACATCACCAGCGATATCAGTCAACTCCAGTGCGCTCGGGAGTTCTCCACCATAAAAATCTCCATCTCTTACAGAATCTTCTATGCGGCTCCCCCAATCCCCAGGCTCATCCCTCGGGTAAATTATCGTCTTCGGTGGCCACGGGTGGGATTCCCTCCAGTTGCATGAGGATGTCGGTCTGAGCGGGTCTCAGGCCAGCTTCACGACCAGTTTGCGATCCAGCGCCCGGGCGACTTTTTCCAATGTCGAAAGCGTGAGATTTGTGGGTTGACGTTCGTAGCGGCAAACCGCGCTGCGCGTCGTGCCAATCTTCTTGGCAAGGGCCTCCTGAGTTAGTCCGGCGCGCTCTCGGGCCTTGGCGAGCACCTGACCTAACTCCCACTCGCGCCGCTCCTCATCGCAGGCTGCGGCGAAGTCAGGATCGACTTTCATGCGATCCGCCACATAGCGGTCCAGATCATCCAATTTTTTGGTTTTCATGGTCTTTCTTTCTGACATCCAAACTGTCGAGATACTCACGCACCGGAGAAACCCCTTCGGCTGTTCTGTAAAAAATGAATTCCAACATTTTTTGAGATTGTTAGCGGACACGATAACGTCGTCAAGCGAAAGGTGAACTTCTCCCGGCCAGCGACCATGCGATGTTGAGGGAGGCATTGATCATGGTATCCAGCCTGATTTGCTCATCTCAGAGGAACGGGTTGACCGCTTTTGGTAAATCCGTGGGCCAGGACAAATTGGCTACTGCTGGATTGGCCACCTTGCGGATTCGATTCATTGTCTTAAGGCTGTACGACGAGAATGGGGATGAGGTCTGCGGCAGGGTGAAGGATGCCGGCATCCAACGTGGAAACGTCGAGGAGCCAGGTCACGGAAATTCGTCAAGAATTGCTTCCACTTCCGCCTGGCGAACGACCCGAGCGCCGGAAAAAACGAGGCGTCCCGCAATCCGTTCGACACGCAATGTCCCTCCGGTAAAGGGGAGTCCAGCCTTCTCGGTCGTGCGGAAGGAAAGTTCTCCGATCCGCCGTTCGACGGCCTTTAGTTCGGCAACAGTCAGACGTGGCAACTCGTCCATGATTTCACGCGCACTCATAATGCCAAAAGCGTATCACGAATTTTCTGCCACGAAAAGCTGTCAATTGGGCGACGCTTTTGACGCGGGCCAGCTTTTTGGAGCCTTTGTGCGATTTGAGATCATCCCGGTAGTACCTGGCCAGAAAGCCGCCCGTAACTATAAAATCAACGCCGTTAAAAAATCCGATCCTCTCAAAAGACTCCGCCCGTAGATGGGAGGATTATTCCGAGGTTTCTTTAAGCAGAGAGCGGCATTGATCATGGGCAGATCAGCTTGACCAAAGGGAAATAGGTTCGGTAACGATCCACATCCACGGTGGCCAAAGGCAAATCAAGCACCGCAGCATGAGCGCCGATAATCAAGACATTGGTGCCAACGAGAATCATGATTCCCGGGTCAGTTGCCGCAAGGTGTCCCAATTCATCTGCGGGGTCAGCGCGGAAGAGTTCAGCACCTTCTCCACCTCCGAGCGCCGACGCCGCTTTTTGGGAGCGGGCAGCATCCGGGAAAGCTCCAAGTGCCCGACGGCCAGTTCGCGAACCGCATAGACTTCGCCCGGCTTGGCACCCGGAAGAACAATCCTCCGTTTCTGATCGGTCATTGCCGTCTTCAGCATGATGGGGCAATCCCACTTCTGAGAGAAGCGGTCAAGTTGAGGAATCTGATCAAAAATCAGAAGGTGGGCTCCTCGCGGGCACCGTGCCAGATATGAAGAATCTCGACACTGGCAGGCGACTCGGACACATCTTAGAAAATCCGGTAAGACCGATAAACGATCTCGCGCAATGAGCCTTGTAAGCCGCGCGGATACGTAGGGCCAATGAACGGAAAAGATGCAAGAATACGGACATGGTCGAGGATGCTGCGTCCCATCCGGCGAGCCGCCTCTGGATTATGGTGGGAGATGTAGGAGCAGATGTCGTGGAGGTCTGCAATCGCCGCATCAGACCAGATTACCTTGAAGTCCATGCCGTCGCCCATGAGTCAACGATTTGCTCGACCTCCTCGTGGGACTTGGAGCGTTCGGAGGCGATATCCGTCCGCCCGCGGCGAATGGACGCCATGATGTGCAACTCCTCGGTAATCTCCTCAAGAGAGGCCACTTCCGGGAGCCTGTTAAGTGCGTCGATGACAGCTTGCTTGTCGGTCATGGGCTGAAAATACCGTTGCGCGGCATCAAAGGCAAGAGGCGCGTAGCGACCTGACCGTAATCTCCGCCGACACGGTGCGTACGGCTCTCCCACTGGAACCGAAAGCGTCAAGCCGGAGAAAAATCGCAAAGCCTCAAGTCGCACCTGGCACGACAAAAAGAAAGATACAGCCCCGGCGAGGCTTCGGCAACGGTGCAAAAGACTCGGAATATCAATAAACCATGCCTGACCCCTCCGGATTCGGAAAGTGACCAGAAAAGGCTTTTGGCATCATCACCGAACGGATTCATCAAGCACTGGCCGGTAGGTCGACGTGTCGGGAATGTTCGCAACAATGATGAATCGCTGATCACCCCATTGCCGGAAGAGGGACTTTTACCAACGAGACCTGTGGCGAAGAACGTCCCGGAGATAGAGATTTGAGCGGAGGACATCACCAGCTAGAAAGGGGTCGGCACTAGTCCCTAAAACTCCCGCCATCCGCTTTAAGCTCGGACTCTTCTACCTTGCGGTCCAACTGTATGCCCCGAAAGGTGCCGCTACCTTTTTTTTGAGTAGAAATTGAAATAAACGTCCGATGCTAGCAACTTATCGACAGGCCATTCCTGGAGAAGGGTGGAAGGGGCTTGGCCCGTATCTTCTTCCGGAACCAGCACATATAAGAGTTTTTTTGACGCGTTCATATCCAGGAGCAGAGCAACTTTTTCACCATCGTCACTTTTGAGTTCGATGGCGCAATGATCGTTTTTTCTAAGTCGATCCCGCAGGTCTTTCAATAGCTTTGAGCCACCGGTCGAACCAGAGTAGGCAGAACTCTTCATCTCTGAAGCATGATCGCGGATATATTTTTTCCCTGACGCATCGGATAGAATGTCGCCAAGGTAATAAAACCAATTCCATCCGCTGTCTTTAGAGGGAACTGCGGGTATGGCCATGATTTGATCAATGCTCTTCTCCACGTGATCATCGCGCAGAATTGCTTTTGCAATATATGCGTGTGGAACGCCCCCTGGGCGGACGAAAAAATCAGGCGATAAGAACTTGGTTGTTACGTTTGACGGTGGAGAGACCCAAACCTGCGAGTTAGTCGAAAGTTTAGCCACACCTCCAGATTTTACAAAATAAAGGTCGGCCATTAGAGGTTGCCGGAGCCATCTTGCCGGCCATTTTTGCAGGAGGAGATTCTTGTCTACAGCGTCCTCGTCGGAATCGAATGTAGGTCCATATATCGGATTGAGGATCACAAGATCACCGTCGTCCGAAATCTCCAATAACCGGAGCGCATGCCTTTTGAGCGGACCAACCTGAATACTGACAAAAGCAAATTGTGATTCAGCTAGTCGCCTCTTGGCCTCGGTAAGAAAATTACTGGCTGTCGCCTGATTCCAGACGGAGGGCTGCATAGCGGATAGCTTTTCCATGCTCAAACTGTGACCCAAGGCATGCTCCAGATATTTTGGGATCACCTCCATGGGCATCCCCATCCAGAGATTCCACCTCGCGATTTCGGATTCGAGAAGCTCCTCCTGTTTCAATTTGATTCCGCTGGACCGCAGACAGGAATGGATGACAGCAATGACGCAGGATGTATTTTTTGTCTGAGGAACAAGAATTTCCCGGTATTTCTCAACCAATTCTGGGGCAGCACGCACAGACGGTCCGTTTCCATTGACTTTCTCTGCCACCATCTCCTGAGTTTCTCCGGCGGTTGCCAGCGCACTCGGCGGGTATAATCTAGGAGTATCCTGTGCGGTTGCGCCTGAGCAGTACGCAATGAATACGACGAGAAAAATTCGAAGAAATGAGGGCATGATTTTTCGGTTGGCGTTCATATGAAAGAGACCTACTCGGATACAAAATATCTTTTGCCCTTCCATCGCGAGTTCAAAAGTACCCGTGTGCCCTCCAGCAGCTAAAAACGGAACCGCTTCCGATCCCGTTTTCTCTCCTTCACCCGCCGTCCGTCAGTCCATCAGGTTGGTTCCAATCAGGATCAGGTTTAACGCGATCTCTCGTGCCATGTGATCTGTTTCGGCTGGGGCGATTTGGTGGCCCACGTGAGCTTCAATGTCGTAAAGGACGGCACGCAGCGAATTCATATTCTTCCGTTGCTGATCGTCGAAAAAGGTATCCCAATCATCGATGACCGCATTCACCGCTCCGGCGTCATCCAGTAATTCCCAGACGGCGATAGCATTTTCCCCACGAAATCGTCCCGCAGACTTTAGCGAGGACAGACTTGAAAAATGGTTGTCGACCAGTGCCGCCGCGATGGCCTGAGAGGTCCAGCCTGTTCCCTGTCTGACATCTTCATTGAGGAAATTCATCAGCGCTGAGGAGGGACCAACGCCTGACAGTCCCAGCCGGGCAGGAGCCGAGATGGCTACAGCGTCGAATTCAATGAAATCCTTCCCGTCGTTGCATGACGCAAATGCCTTGATCTCTTTCCGGGAATAGAGCTCGAAAGGAGTCTTTGGGTGATAGGGGTCCATGATCCAAAGGTTATTATCCTCGGAATCTCCGAACAAGACCCACCAGTGGTTGGCTATCCCCTCGGCGCATTCGGAATCCACCGAGAGCATAACGGGTTCATGTCTTGCCATACAGCCGTTCAACCATGCCTCAAAGGTTGACCAGTCGTATGTTTGCTTGTGGATGGCTCTATATCCGAATGCCTTCGCAAGCGTCACAGCCTCCGGAGAAGTCATTCCATTTTTGGGGTTCTCTCCGAAGGATCTGAATTGCTTTACGAGTTCCTTGTTCTCCGTGGTTCGGTCTCCAAGTAGTCGGAAGCATGTCACAAGACTAGCAAACCCGCAGGCCCATGCCCCACTTGTCACTTTGCGTTGCAACCAGGTTTCAAGTTCGCCCTGTTTGCAGTAGAAGGAATAAAATGCGGTGTTCATGAGGTTTCTCCTTTCCGGTTGAATGTTCGTTTTATTCAGGAAGGTTGATTTCGACTCCGCTCAATCTTACCGTCGTTATATTCAGCAAACTCCTGATTTGTCATTCCAGTTGTCAAAAAGAATCTGTTCTTTGATTTATCGATATAATAATAGAAATAATCGGAAACGAAAGGCATTGTCCTCTCACGGCCTCCCTTAGCGGATCCGGTGCTTGGTCGACATGGCCAATACGACTCCCATTTTGGTATCCCTCGCTGGCGATCGACGCCTTCAGCCCCATCCCGTAGTCCTCTTATTGCTCCGCCCCAGTGAGTGCACGAGGGGTCAGGCATGGTTTATGAGTGCACGAGGGGTCAGGCATGGTTTATTGACATCAAGTGGGTTTATTTCGAGTTCTGGCCAAGTCCTCACGTGTAGGGGCGTTGAAAAAAACGACATATGTAAAAAGCGGAAGCTTTTGGACATGCCGAAGTCGGCGATCCAAGCAACTTCTCTATGGAGAAGGATATTTGCGGTGAGAAGAAGTGGCGTTGTCGTCATATCAGTCCATACGGTTCAGGCGAAGAACCGTCAACCGGGCGGAATGAATTTTCACCACGGAGGGCACGGAGGGGAAACGGTGAAGTCATCCATTCAGGCATATTTCGCCCTTTTCTTTGCCTTGGTCCGATAACTCAGCGAGTCCTCGCGGACGCGGAAGCCGATTTCTTTCTTTGACGGACCCACGGGCGGGGCGAGTAGGGGTTGGAGCTCTCGCCAGATGACGCGGAGGGCGTCGTCGTGCTTGAGGAGCTTGGCGTCCATCTGGGCGAGTTTTTTCAGGATTTCCGACTGTCCGGCGATCAACTCCCGATGTTTGATGAAGGCGCGGATGACATGGACGCTCATCTTGACGGCTTCCGGGCTGTTGAGGACATTTGCCGCCATGAGCGCACCGTGCTCGGTGAAGGCGTGGGGGAGCGATTTTGAAAACTTCAGCCGCGCGAGGTGGTCGCAAATTGCGACCACCTCGCGCTTCTCGCTTTCGCTCAGTTGAAAGATGAAATCCTCAGGGAAACGTTCCGTGTTGCGCTTGACTTGCTCGTTGAGACGTTTTGTCGGGACGCCGTAGATGACCGCGAGGTCGGCGTCCAGCAGGACTTTTTGACCCCGAATGGTGAGGATGAGAGATTCGAGCGGCGAGGTATTCATCAGATCAGCTTTTTAAGGGAGGCGAGCAACTTCCCTGCATTTTGGCACCGTTTCTTTCGATCTTTCGCGACGGCGAGATCGATGACGGCGGCGAGGGGCTTGGGGATGGCAGACTGGCGGGAGCGGATGGGGATGACCGCATCATTCAAAACGACATCGAGCGGGTCGCGCTTTGCCGGAAAATCGTACGGGAACGCGCCCGTCAGCAAGTAGTACATGGTCGCGCCCATGCTGAAGACATCGCTGACGGGTTTCACGTATTTGAAATTAACGATTTGCTCACGCGGCATGAACACCGGTGTTCCGGCGGTGCCCCCGGTCACGCTCATTCCGCTGAGTCCAGCCAATTGGAAACTTTTGGACATACCAAAGTCGGCGATCCGGGCTACTCCCTTGTGGATGAGGATATTCCCTGGCTTGAGGTCACGGTGGACGAATCCCTCGTTGTGGGCAAAGGCGAGGCCCCCCAAGGCTTGGATGGCGAGCGGTATCAATTGTTCTGGAGTGAGAGGACCTCGGTGCTTGTTAAAAAGATCCATGAGCGACCCGCTATCACAAAGCTCCATGACGAAGTAAAACGCCCCCTTATGGGAGCCGCTTTCAACGAAGCGTACGATGTTTGGATGCTGGAGTTTTCGCGTCACCTCCATTTCGCGTTCGAATTTCGCGACGTCCTGTTCGGTGGCATCGGTCTGCGAGAGCATGACCTTGACCGCGACGCGTACCCCGTCTTTCTCTCGTCGAGCCTGATAGACGGCTCCGAATCCGCCGCGACCGAGTTCTTTTTCCACCGAATATCCGGGGATCTTTAACCCAGATTCATTTTTTCCCTCGCCGAAGATCAATTGGAAGAGCTGATCGGGCGAAAATTCGGAAAGTTCGCCAGGCTTGATTCCGGCTTCGACCGCCGGCTGGACAGTCCCTTTTTCAATGGCCACGGCAAGTTCCGTCTGGCCAACGGTGATTTTGTCGCCCTCGTTCAGTTCGACGACTGGGAACTTGTGCTTCGCGCCCTCTTCCGGAGATTCCCCGGCATTGCGTCCTCCCCTCTTTTTCTCGTTGATATAGGTTCCGCTGAGGCTGCCGAGGTCGCGGAGAGAGGCTCTGGGCGGACAAGTTTCGAGCACAAAATGGTGACGGGAAACCTGGAGATCATCGGGAAAACAGGCATGGCAGTCGGCCATTCGTCCGAAAAGCAGGATGTCGTGCTGGGAGAATGAGAACACCTTGCCCTTCCCGGGACCCCGTGTGATTTCGAGTGTGACCGTGGGGAGCATGAGTTTGTACTACTTCTGGTGGGAAAAAGCGGCAACCAACCTCTTGGACGAGTGCGCTTCCTCCCGGAGTCCAAGGCCGAAGCGGGCTTGGGCCTCCTCGATCAGGTGGACGTGTTCCTGGGCTTCGTCTTTTGGGTTCATGGTAAGATCCTTCCAGAGAAGAAGACGCCCGAGCGCGTAAATCGTCAACCAGCCGACGGATGCCCCGAGTTTCCAACGCATTTCGTTGGCCTCCTTTCGCGCTGTCCCCGCGAAAAGTCCACTAGCCAGCCGTGGTTTTGCTGTTTACATTTTGGGCCATGAACTACTTGGATCGAATTACGTTTAACCCGAAGCAATGCGGCGGTCGCCCGTGCATCCGCGGAATGCGCATCCGCGTGGTGGACGTGCTCGACCTGCTCGCTGCCGGTGTCCCGGAGAACGAAATCCTAGATGACTATCCCGATCTCGAGGCCGGAGATATCCGGGCCTGCCTGCAATACGCTTCGGCCCAAGCCAATCACAGCGTGTTGCAGCCTGCATGAAGTTCCTTGTCGACGCCCAGTTGCCTCCGGCTTTGGCCCGCGCATTGTGCGAGACCGGGTACGATGTCCAAGCGGTCCGGGATCTGGGCTTGAGGGAAGCCGAAGACTCCTGCATCTGGGAGTATGCGATAGCCAATCAAGTCGCAGTCCTTACTAAAGATCAGGACTTTGCTGAACGGCTTCTCTCTTCCCAATCTGCCCCGATTATTGTCTGGTTAAGAATCGGAAACACATCCAACCGGGCCTTGCTCGCGTGGCTGCTGCCGCTCTGGCCCGAGGTTATTGCCCGTATCAACGCCGGCGACAAACTGGTTGAGGTCAGGGAAAATGGCTCGAAATAAATTCAGCTCCCAGCCCGATGCATTGACGTTCATACCAAATCGCAGCCTCCGCAATATCTGCTTCGGCTTCGTCCTGAACAATGACCGGCAGGCTCACAGGCTTGCCAGAATGCGCTCACGAGCAATGCGCCAAGGGGTGCCTGCTTCGGGCTGCGCCTCAAAGGCATCCAAGCGGCGATCCAGTTCTGCAATATGCTCGGAGCTCAAGCCAATTCCCGAGGCATCCTGCGCAATGGTATCCCAGAGATCTTCAACGAGTTGAATCCGCTCAGAGACGGGCAATTGTTTGAAGTCTTCGATGCTTGTGTTCACAAGCTCAATTCGTAAACCATGGAGTCACCGGTATCAATTTTTTATTACCTCGTCGACCCGGAACGATTTCAAGAGCCCTCGCGAATCGAGGGCACCGAAACCCTGAGATTTGAGATTCTCCTTCAGAGGGAGACCGGGGATGTTTGAGAAATCGCGGGCGATGCGCTTCGCAAGGGGCAGCAGCTTCTCGATTTCGGCATCCATGGTGTCGAAAGTAGCAGAAACGAGAAAAGTTTCGAGTTTTCAGTTTTCAGGGAGGACAGAGCATTGCCTTTCCTGAAAACTGAACACTCGCCGCCAGTTCATCTTCCCAGAGAGAGCCTCTGTGCGGTGAACCGGGGAAGGCCAGCACGGCGGATCTTCCTTTTTGTCCGCTTGATGTCGTAGGCGAGGCGGCGGAACTCAACGGTATCCTGATCCGGCCGATAGATAACGTAGCAGGCCCGACTGTCCCCATCCCGTGGCTGGCCGACCGCACCAACATTCACGAGGACCTTTCCGGTCCGGCCCAAGGCAATGACAGCGCGTCCCTTTTTCCCGGTGATCCGACCAGCATCGTTCTGGGCCCAAACCATCGGACGATGCGTGTGTCCGCAGAAACTGAGGCGGGATGATTGCTGCGCAAAATGAAGGCGTGCGTCGTCCGTACCCGAAATGTAGGGCCAGGATGGCGGGTGGGCCAGAGAGGCGTGGGTGAATTGCCGACCGTCCATAACAAGATCCCCTGGCAACGAAGCCAGAAAAGTTTTCTCATCAAAATTCAGCCTCTGCCGGGCATAAAGAATTCCCGCGACGGCCGTATCATTCATGTCCGCAAGGAGAGTGGAATCCCTGGCAACCGCCTCGTCATGGTTGCCGAGGATGCACGGACATTCGAGTTCCTGAATGGCCCGAAGGCACATCCGAGCCCCGGACGCATACCCGACGACGTCCCCCAGGCAAATGATTCTATTGACCCCAAGATCGCGGATGTCGGCAATAACGGCATTCAGCGCCTCAAAGTTCGAATGGATATCGCTGATGACGGCGAGGGGTTTCTCCATGTCCATGCATACTGCCGACGAGTCAGGGCGTCAACTAACCGACCGACGACGACCCGCCTATGCCGCCTCAACCTGATGCGGTCGCATTCCACTTGCGGTTGCACGTCGGCTGAATCTGATTACAGTTCCTCCCGATATGATGCTTTGGATTCTCTTATTGGGTGGGCCGCTTTTGCTGGGTTTTTGGGCCCAACACCGGGTGAAAAGTGCTTTTAAAAAATGGAAGCAGGTGGCGGCGACGTCGGGGGTTACAGGAGCGCAGGCGGCGCAACGCATTTTGGAGGCGGCGGGCATCCGGGATGTCGAGGTGCTGGAGATTCGGGATATGTTGGGGGATCATTACGATCCCGCGCGGAAGCGGCTTTGCTTGTCGCCGGAGGTTTATCGCACCCCCTCGGTGGCGGCGCTTGGCATTGCCGCGCATGAATGCGGGCATGCGATCCAACACCAAAAGGCTTTTGCTCCCCTGCAATGGCGGATGGCAGTGGTCCCGACGACGATGATTGTCTCGAGAATTCTACCGTTTCTCTTTATCGGAGTATTTATTGTTCCCGCCCTCGCCCTTAAGGTCATTATGGTGGTGGCGGTTTGTTATGCCGTCCTCGCGGTGTTCCAATTGATCACCCTGCCGGTGGAATTTGATGCCTCTCGGAGGGCAAAAATCATTCTCCGGGAAATGGGGATGGTACAGGCCGGAGAGGAAGCCGGAGGTGTCAATCAAGTGCTGGATGCCGCGGCCTGGACTTATGTGGCTGCCTTTGTCGCCGTATTTTCGCAGTTGCTCTATTATGTTTTGATCCTGACCGGCAATCGGAACAACTGATTTGCGATGAGAAAAATGGCCCCCAAGTCTTCGCCACGACCTGTCGTTTTGACGATTGCAGGATCGGACAATAGTGCCGGAGCAGGGGCTCAGGCGGATCTAAAAACTTTTTCGTACTTTGGTTGTTATGGGCTGACGGCCATCACCTGTGTGGTGGCGGAAGTCCCAGGCCGGGTGACCTCGATTCAGGCCATTCGCCCCCGCATCGTATCCGAACAAATTACGCTCAATCTCGCGGCCTTTCCTGTCGCCGCGCTCAAAACCGGGATGTTGTTTTCCACTTCGATCATCGAAGCGGTGGCGGAGATTTTTCGTCAAAGGTCCCATCGTCATCTGCCGATCGTGGTGGATCCGGTGATCATGGCCACCAGCGGGGATCCCCTGCTGAAAAAGTCTGCCCTGACCGCCTATCGGAAGCGCCTCCTGCCTCGCGCCAACTTAGTCACGCCCAATTTGGATGAATTGAAAATTCTTTCCGGCCGGGAGGTGCGCAATCTGACCGAAATGAAAGACGCAGGCCGCGCCCTCGTGGAGGAATATGGATGTCCTTTTCTGCTCAAAGGCGGCCATTTGCGAGGCCGGCAGGCGGTGGATGTCCTTATGGATCAGAACGGCTCCGAGGAATTTTCGGCTCCATTTCTTCGGGGAGTGGATACCCACGGGACCGGCTGTACTTACGCCGCAGCCATCGCGGCCAATTTGGCTCTGGGGCATTCGCTTTCCGAAGCCGTCGGCACGGCCAAGACTTATATCACGGCGGCGCTCACGGAACGGCTGCGATGGGGAAAGACGTCGGCCTTGGAACATTTTCCTCATTGTCGCCAGGGACGCTGACCCCGGAAACCGAGCCTCCGACCAAAATCTCCCGGATTTCTACAAGCCAAGTTTGGCCAGGAGTTCGCCAATGGTGAGCTTGTGGTGCTCGGCCACCGGCTTCAGTACACCTCCCACTAGGGTTCCAGTCTTCAAGGGACGATGGGCCGGAACGGTGACATGATGTGTGCCGTTTATCGTGGTGGTGAGACGGATATGAGAGCCCTGCTGCCGCACCTGCTCGTAACCAAGTACGCGCAAAGAGCGAACGAGCTCCGCACCATCAATGTTGCGCGGAATTTTCAAACAGCCAGTGCCTCGTCGCGCACAAAATGCAGACGAATGATCTTTGGCATCGGCCCGACGTTTCCGTCCCCAAAATGACAGTTGACCGCATCGCGAACCATCTGTCGTAATTCCTCGACTGTCTCGCCTTGTGTCGCGATCGCCTGGCCGAGCGCCGTGGCAACGTACCCGCCATCGCCCTCGTCTTCAACCACTTCAAAGATGATCTCGTTCATGGAAGGATTGTCGCATGGAGAGGGTCGCTGGCGCAAGTTTTGACCGTGACCTCAATCAATTAGAAGGGATAGGCGATATGCAGGAAATGATCGCGCCCTGGAGCCCGGGACGCTGACCCAGGTCATTACAAGAGCGGTTCGATGACGGCGAGCGCTTTGGTGTAAAGCGGATGCCGTCCTCCCCGGCCGAGTTCCATCAGAAGGATGTCGGTCAGCTTGGATTTGCCGGCGGGGATCCGCATGGGTGCAGCAGAGATTTGGCTGCCAGCGACTTGGGCGTGGTAGTAAGAACAGCCCTCCTCGCGGGTGATTCCGAAGGTGGCTTCCTGACACGAAAATGTGCAGTTGCTGATGGCCTCACCGGAGGCCTCGGTGATCTCGAAATCGATTTGCCCGCCCTCGGCATTGACGAAGGAATCCTTGCCCAGCAGCGATTGGTGCCGCCAGCCCAATTGGGCGGCGAGCCAGCCGAGGAGGAGGAGTCCCGTCAGGCGTTGGGAAGTGGTCAGAGATACTTGGCCGATTTTTCCAATTTGAGCCAGGACGCAGGAGTGATCAAAGAGCTGGGCCAAGGCAAAGCGGGTGCCGAGCAGGCGGGTCCAGTTGAGATCACAAAGGGTGGTGTGGGTCTCGGTGAAATTATCAATCTCGTGGACAATATCAAATTGATCGGCTGGGTTGTCCCAATCTGAACTATCGTAGATGAGACGATCCACCCGGCTCCAGAGCTTTTCGTTGAGCGGGCGGCGAAAGTTCCCCTGCCGCCAGAAATAAAGGGGCAAGTCCGAATCGAGATGGGAAAAAACGATATTGGGCATGGCCGCGGCCATCTCTCCCTCCAACTGGAAAGTGATTTGTTCCGAACAAATCTGGCGTTCGCTTTTGCCGGTGGCGCGATGGCAGTGCGCGTCGATCCAGGCCTCAGCCCGGGAATCGACCGCCTCGGGATCGGCGAAGATCAGGATGGCCCGACAGGCGTGAGCATCGGCGATTTCCGCGATGCGGGAGGTGTTGGTGGAAATGGATTCGGCGTCCTCGGTGTAAATGGCGAGGTTCATCAGCGACGCCCGGGTCTTGGTGTCGTCGCTGCCTTCCCAGAGCTTGCCCAGTTCCTGATCAATGCGTCCGATCTCCACCGGCAGGCCAACGTTTGTGAGCGTGGTCATGACAAGAGGGGCGTCGCGGGTTGGCGATGAGGAGGCGGGTTCACAGTCTTCTCCAAGTGACGCCGTGACGTTTCAAGAGGGTGTCGGCTTCAGTTGGTCCCCAGGACCCGCCGGAATACATGGCCAAATCGGAATCGTCCTTTTTCCAGGCGTCGCGGATGGCATCGACGAATTTCCAGGCTTCTTCCACTTCATCCCGTCGGGCGAAGAGGGTGGCGTCGCCGCCCATGGCATCAAGGAGAAGGCGTTCGTAGGCCTCTGGGGTGGCCTTGCCGAAACTGGTCCCATAGTGGAAATCCATTTTCACTGGTTCAATCCGAAGGCTGGAGCCGGGCAACTTTGCGCTCATACGCAGGGAGATTCCTTCGTCCGGCTGGATCCGAATGACGAGGGCATTGTCTTCGATGGTGTCGTCGCTGGCGTTGAATAATACCGGCGGCGCGCCTTTGAAGCGGATGGCAATTTCGGTCCCGCCTTTGGGCAGTCGCTTCCCGACCCGGATGAAAAAAGGCACTCCGGCCCAGCGCCAGTTATCCAGATGGACTTCCAGGGCGACATAGGTCTCGGTCACGGAATCGGGGCCGATGTTTTCCTCGTCGCGATAGGCGGCGATGCGTTTGCCATTGACGGTTCCGGCCCCGTACTGGGCTCGGACGACATGCTGGCGCACAGCGTCACCGGTGATGGGACGCAAGGACTTCAGGACTTTGACTTTTTCGTCGCGGATGGCATCTGCGTCCAACCCCGTGGGGGGTTCCATTGCGGTGAGACAGAGCAACTGAAGGAGATGGTTTTGGACCATGTCCCGTAAAGCTCCGGATTTGTCATAATAGCCAGCGCGGCCTTCGACCCCGAGGGGTTCGCTCGCCGTAATCTGGACATGGTCGATGTATTTGGCATTCCAGAGTTGTTCGAAAATGGCGTTGGCAAAACGCAGGACCATGATGTTTTGGGCTGTTTCCTTGCCCAGATAGTGGTCGATGCGGAAGGTGTCTTTCTCGTCAAACGCCTCGACCACAAGTGTGTTCAAGACTTGGGCACTGGGGAGATCGGTGCCAAAGGGTTTTTCCACGATGACACGGACCCAACTCCCGTCCTTGGCTTTGTTGAGTCCGCTTTTGCGCAGGTTTTCCAAAATGACGGGAAATTGGTCGGGGCCGGCGGAGAGATAAAAGAGCCGGTTGCCGCGGGTGCCGCGTTGGCTATCGAGTTCGTCGAGGCGCTCGGAGAGGCTTTCATAACCACTGAGGTCATCGAAGGCACTGCGATGATAAAAAATCGAGGAAGCAAATCCTTCCCAAAGTTCGTCGTTGAGTTTCTGGCGGGAATATTTCTCCGCCGCTTCGTGGAGTTCCTTCCGAAAAATGGCGTCGTCCTTATCGCGGCGGGCAAACCCGACCACGCTGACGGCGGGCGGTAAGGCCCCATCCGCGGCCAGATTGTAAAGCGCAGGGACGAGCTTGCGGTGCGTCAGATCACCAGTGGCCCCGAAAATGACCATCGCACAGGGCTCCGGCATGGCCCGGCTGGAAAGTCCTTCACGGAGCGGATTGATGGGATTGTCGGCGGGCATAGAAATTTGATACCGATTCTCACCGGTGCTGACAACTTGGAAGACGGTGCTCGACTGGAAAAAATAGTCAATTTTTCCTGATCGGCCGTCAAAACTTAAGGCGTCGGTTTTCGTTTACGTTCCTGCCAGCGCTGTAAGACGACGAAGAAGGAAGGGACGAAAACGACGGCCAGACAGGTGGAGGCAATCATGCCGCTGGCCACGGCGACGCCGAGCGATTTGCGGGCAGAGGCTCCGGCTCCGCTGGCTAGGATCAAGGGCACGGCACCGAGGATAAAAGTGAGAGAGGTCATGAGGATGGGCCGGAAGCGGGACCGCGCCGCCGTGATCGCGGCATCAATAATGGTGGCACCGTTGGCGCGGGTCTCCCGGGCTAACTCGACCACGAGGATGGCATTTTTGGCCGAGAGGGCGATGAGGAGAACCAATCCGATCTGGACGTAAATATTATTGGGTATGCCGATTCCCCTCAGGGCAAGCACGGTGCCCAAGACCGCTAAAGGCACAGAAAAAAGGACGGCCAAAGGGGTGGTCCAACTTTCGTACTGCCCGGCCAAAACAAAATAGACCAGGAGCAGGGACATGGCGAAAACGATGGTGGTCGCGGATCCGGCCAGCTTTTCTTGATAGGACATGGCCGTCCATTGGGCTTGCATCCCGGCTGGGAGAATGCGGTCCGCCGCCTCTTGCATGACGTTCATGGCTTCGCCGGAACTCATTCCCCGATTCGAACCACCCACAATCGCGGCGGTGGGATAGACGTTATATAGGCTGATAATGGCCGGCCCGGAAGCGGCCTCAATCTTGGCCACGGAACCGAGGGGGACCATCTTCCCGCTGCCATTTCGTACCGTGTATTGTTCGATCGCGTTGGCCTGGTCCCGGAAAGGGAGTTCGGCTTGGGCAAAAACATTAAAGGTGTGGCCAAACTTGGTCATCTGATTGACATAGCTGGAGCCGACATAGGTTTCCAAGGTGGAGAAAATATCGGCCACCTTGACATCATAGGTCCGCGCTTGGGAGCGATTGACCTCGAAAGACAACTGAGGGACAACCGCCCGGAAGGGGGTCAGGGCCATGCGGATTCCGGGATTCTTGCGCGCTTCCGCGGCGATGGCATAAGCAGCATCCTGAAGTTTTTGGTAATGAAAGGATCCGTCGATGAGGTTGATTTGCATCTGAAATCCGCCGGCCAATCCGAGTCCGGGAATGGGCGGAGGCACCAAGACCAGACTGGCCGCCTCCGGAACGGTGAGGGCGGCCTGGTTGACTTTTTCGTAGAGGGCGAGGAGGTTTTCGGCTTTGCCGCGTTCTCCCCATGGGTTGAGGATGACATAAACCACGCCGGCGTTGGCAAGCGAGGAGTTATTGTCGATCGGGGAAATTCCGCCGATTTCAATGGTGTGGGCGACGCCGGAGACTTTGCGTACGGCGGTAGCAATCTCCGCCATGGCATCATGGACTCGTCCCAAAGTCGCGGCGTCCGGAAGCTGAACCGAAATCATCAAGTAGCCCTGATCTTCGGTCGGGATGAAGGCGGTCGGGGTCCGGGCGAGTCCCCAAATCGATCCTGCCGCCAGAATGATGGCGAGGCCGGAGACCCAGCCACTGTGGTGAACGAGGTGCCCGATAAGCCGCCCGTAGGTGTTTTCCAGCGGTTGGTAGATAGCCTGGAAGGCCCGGCTGAAGACGCTTTTCTTTTTTGTTGGATCGATCGCCTTGAGCCAGAGTGCGCATTGCGTGGGTTTGAGGGTGATGGCGTTGATACCGCTGAGCACCGCCGTGACCGCAATGATGAGAGCGAACTGACGGTACATTTGGCCGGTGATCCCGGGCAGAAAGGCGGCGGGCAGAAAGACGCTGATCAGCACCAAAGTCACCCCGACGATGGGTCCGAAGAGTTCGTCCATGGCGGCAATGGCGGCATTTTTGGGGGTCTTGCCACTTTCAATGTGCCGGGCCGCACCTTCGACCACCACGATGGCGTCGTCCACCACGATGCCGATGGCCAAAACGATCGCAAAAAGAGTGAGCGTGTTGATGGTGAACCCCAGGGCCGCCATGCCAAAAAATGCTCCGATGATCGTGACCGGAACGGTGGTGGCCGGCACCAGGGTGGCCCGCCAATCCTGAAGGAAGATCATGATGACAAGGAGGACGAGGAACCCAGTTTCAAAAAGTGTCTTGTAAACTTCGTTGATCGATTCGCGGACAAAGATGCTCGTATCAAAGGGGATTTGGTACTGGAGGTGAGGCGGAAATTGACCGGCCAGTTCCTTCATCTTGGTTTGGACGCGTTTGGCGGTGTCGAGGGAGTTCGACCCGGGGAGTTGGAAGATGGCCACGCCGCCGGCGGGATTCCCGTCAAATTGAAAAAACTGGCCGTATTTCTGGGAGCCAAGTTCCACCCGGGCGACATCCCCGAGGCGGGTGAGTCGGCCGCCATCTTCGGAGTTGGATTTCACGACGATCTGCTCGAAGTCGTCGATGGTATTGAGCGGTCCATTGACGTTGACCGTGAGCTGATAAGCCTGATCGGCCGGGGCGGGAGCGCCGCCGACCTGGCCAGCGGTGACTTCGGTGTTTTGGGCCCGGATCGCTTGGATGATATCGTTGGGTACGAGGGAACGAGCCTGGAGTTGGTCGGGATCGAGCCAAATTCGCATGCTGTATTGGCCGAGACCGAAAACGGTCACTCCGCCCACGCCTGGGACCCGGACGAGTTCGTCTTCGAGATTGAGGGTGGCAAAGTTATTGAGAAAGAGGGCGTCGAATTTCCCGGTTGGCGAGGTCAGGGTGATAATCTGGAGAATGGAGGTGGATTTGGTTTGGGTGACCACCCCTTGGGTTTGTACAGCGTCCGGGAGTTGGGCCAGCGCCTGGGAGACGCGGTTCTGGACCAAGATTTGCGCCTCATCCGGGTCGGTCCCGATATTAAAGCTGACGATGAGGGTATAGTTTCCGTCGTTGGTGCAGGACGACTGCATGTAGATCATGCCTTTGACACCGTTGACCTGTTGCTCGATGGGCAGCGCGACCTTGTCCACCATGGTGCGGGCGCTGGCTCCCGGATAACTGGCCGTGACCTGAATCGTGGGTGGCGTCATCGAGGGATATTGCGCCACCGGAAGAGTGAAGATGGAAATTCCCCCCAAAAGGATCATGACGAACGCGATCACGTTCGACAACACCGGGCGCTCGATGAAAAATTTCGACAGCATTAGCCTAAATGTGGCCGGGACAATGAACCCTCAAAGGGCCCCAAAAAGAAGGGGAAGGTTTGCGCCCCCCAAGATCCTTTCCGAGCCGCTACGCTTTCGGGTGAGTTTTCTGGGTGCATGGGATCAGGAGGGCTCAGCATATGACCGCGAGGGGGAGTCGGGCCGGATCTGAGGGCTGCCGGCGTTCGTGCCAGCGCTGGAGAACGACAAAAAACGAGGGAACAAAAACGACCGCCAGACAGGTGGATGCGAACATCCCACTGGCGACCGAGATTCCTAGTGACTGCCGGGAGGCTGCCCCAGCTCCCGTGGCGAGGATGAGGGGTACGACGCCGAGGATGAACGTGAACGAGGTCATCATGATGGGTCGAAATCGGAGGCGGGCAGCCTCAACCGCAGCCTCAAGGATGGAAGAGCCTGCGGCTCGTTCCTGCCGGGCCATCTCGACAATCAGGATGGCGTTCTTGGCCGAGAGGGCAATCAGGAGGACAAGTCCGATTTGGACGTAGAGATTGTTTGGCAGACCGGTGAGGCGGAGAGCCAGAACGGTTCCCAGGACCGAGAGGGGAATCGCGACAATCACCGCCAAGGGCAGGATCCAGCTTTCGTATTGGCCCGCCAGAACGAAATAAACCAGGAGTATGGCCAAAGCAAAAATGAAGACGGTGGAGGCCCCGGTCAATTTTTCCTGATACGAAAGCCCGCTCCATTCATATTTCATCCCATGAGGCAGAATGCGACTGGCGATTTTTTCCATTATGGCCAGGGCCTCCCCCGAACTGTAGCCGCTCTGGGCTGACCCGATGATGGTCGCGGTGGGATAGAGGTTAAAGAGAGTGATGGTGGTCGGAGCGAGGGTTGGGGTGATCGAGATGAGCGAACCCAAGGGCACCATTTTGCCGCTGGCATTGAGAACGGTGTATTGCTTGATCGCTTCGGGGGTAAGGCGGAAAGGCGCGTCCGCTTGAGCGTACACATCGAAGGTGCGACCAAATTTGGTGATCTGATTGACATAGGTTGAACCCAGATAGGTCTCGAGAGCACTGAAGACATCATTGATTTTAACCCCAAAGGTTTCCGCCTCGCGGCGGTTCAGAACCAGGGAGAGTTGCGGCACGTCGGCGCGGAACGGCGTGAGGACATTGGTCAGGGCTGGTTCCTGATTGGCGGCGTCCACAATGGTTTGGGTGAAGCTTTGCAGCCTTTGGTAGTCAAAGGTTCCATTGCTCAATTCGATTTGCATTTGAAAGCCGTCGGTGAGCCCCAGTCCCTGAATCGGCGGGGGCAGCAGCACAAGGCAATTGGCCTCCTCTACGGTGGCGACCGCTCGGATCAGGTCGTGTCGGATCGCAGCCAGATCCTCGGCCCGGCCCCGTTTTTCGGAAGGTTCCAGCACGGCATAGATGACCCCGGAGTTGAAGAGTGAAGCGCTGGCATCAATGGGCGAGGATCCGCTTCCGCCAATGACAATGGTGTCGGCGACACCGGGAACTTCGTGGATGACTTTCGCCAACTTTTGCATCGCGGATTCCGAGCGTCCAAGGGCCGCCCCATTCGGGAGTTGCACGGCGACAACAATGTAGCCCTGATCCTCGGTGGGCAGAAAACCAGTGGGCGTGCGGAGGAGTCCGATCAGGGAAATGGCGACCAAACCCAGGGCGATCAAGGTCATGAGCCCACTGTGATGCACCATCCGGTTGATTAGGCTCGTGTAGCGGCGCTCCAGGGGTTCATAAAGGGCATTAAATCCCCGGAAAAAGGCATTTTTTTTCCGGTGGGGATCTTGGCTGCGCAGCCACAAGGCACACTGAGTCGGTTTGAGGGTGATGGCGTTGACGCCACTGATGAGGGCAGTGACGGCGATCACGAGGGCAAACTGGCGATACATTTGCCCGATGATTCCTGGGAGAAAAGCAGCGGGAAGAAAGACCGCCATGAGAACAAGGGTCACCGCGACGATGGGACCAAAAAGCTCATTCATGGCCGCGATGGCGGCGTTCTTGGGGGTCTTGCCACGTTCGATGTGTTTGGCCGCACCTTCGACCACGACGATGGCATCATCGACAACAATCCCGATGGATAAGACGATGGCAAAGAGGGTGAGCGTATTGATGGTGAATCCCATGGCCGCCATGCCCGCAAAGGCGCCGATAATGGTCACGGGCACGGTGGTGGCGGGCACCAGAGTGGCCCGCCAATCCTGGAGGAATACCACGATGACGAGGAGAACAAGGAAACCCGCTTCGAGGAGGGTTTTATAAACTTCCCAGACAGACTCTTGCACGAAAATGGTATTATCGAGAGGGATCGAATAGTTGAGCCCAGTGGGAAATTCCTGAGCCAGTTCGTCCAATTTCTTCCGCACCCGTTTGGCGGTATCGATGGCATTGGAACCTGGGAGTTGGTAAATTGCCAGCCCTCCAGAGGGCCGACCATTAAACTCCGAAAACTGGGTGTAGGACACCGCCCCCAATTCGACCCAGGCCACATCCTGGATGCGCGTCAGTCGACCGCCGTCAGTGGTGTCCGATTTGACGATGACGTTGTTGAACTCCTCCACGGTGTTGAGTTGACCGTTGGCGTTGACCGTGAGTTGAAAGGCTTGCGTCTTCGCCGCTGGTGGGCTGCCCAGTTGTCCGGAGGTGACTTCGGTGTTCTGGTCCTGAAGGGCGGAGACAACATCCGCGGGCACCAGGGATCGGGCCTGCATTTGCACCGGATTGAGCCAGATGCGCATGCTGTACTGCCCGACGCCAAAGACCGTCACTCCTCCGACGCCATCGATCCGGGCCAATTCATTGCGCAAGTTGAGGGTGGCAAAGTTATTGAGAAAGAGGGCGTCATAACGATTGTCCTTCGAGTCCAGGGCGATGATCTGAAGGATGGAAGTGGACTTGCTTTCGGTGACGACCCCTTGCGTCTGCACGGAGTTGGGGAGTTGGGCGATGGCCGAAGACACGCGGTTTTGCACCAGAACTTGGGCCGCGTCCGGATCGGTGCCGATTTCGAAAGACACCGTCAGGGTATAATTTCCGGTCGCGTTCGACGACGACTCCATCGAGATCATGTCTTTGACCCCGTTCACTTGCTCCTCGATCGGGAGGGCGACCTTGTCGATGACCGTCTGGGCGCTGGCTCCCGGGTAATAAGCCGTCACCACGACCGTCGGAGGAGTGATGGCAGGGAATTGGGCGATGGGGAGGACCCCAATGGCCACTCCACCCAGAAGCATCGTCACACAGGCGATGACGTTCGAGAGAACGGGCCTTTCAATGAAGAATTTGGAAAGCATTGGGGCCGGATGAGAACCGCCTATGGGGAAGCGGGGGTTGCTGCCGGGCTTTCGGTTGGGACCGGTTCGGATGCCAATTTGACCTGAACGATTTGCCCGACCCGAATATTGGGAATGCCTTTGATCACCACCCGATCAGTCGGGGCGAGTCCCTCGCTGATGGCGCGTTCGGAGCCGTTGAGCGGACCTTTGACCACGCTGCGGCGTTCGACGGTATTTTTCCCATTGATCAGATAAACAAAGTCCCCCTGTTGGTCGCTGAGGACGACGGCATTGGGAACGACCAAGCCGGGCTGGGGTGGGCCCAGCGGGATGCGGACGGTGGCGAACAACCCGGGAAACATGACCCGGTCCAGATTGGGAAAGATGGCCCGCAATTGAATCGTGCCGCTGGAGGTGTCCACACTGTTATTGGTAAAAACCAGCATGCCCTGATGCGGGAAATCGGTTTCATTCTCCAACTGTGCGAAGACCGGGGTGTTGTTGACAGGGGATTTGTCCTTGATCCCGGCCGTGCGCATCCTCTGGCGAAGTCTGAGGGCATCCCGGGTGTTGATGGAGAAGTTGACGTAGATGGGGACAATTTGTTCGATACTGACCAATTCCGTGGGCGAGGCGGCGTTGTTGCCGACGAGGTTGCCAATGTCCACTTGGTGGGCTCCGACCAGACCATCAAAAGGCGCGCTCATTTCGGTGTAGCTCAGATTGAGTTTTGCCAGGGCCACATTGGCTTCGCCTTGTTGCTGATCGGAGAAATACTGCTGAACCGTGGCCTCGGAAGTCGCGTTCTTTTTGATTAAGACGATCTGCCGGTCGTATTCGGCCGAGGAATAGTCGAGTTGGGCCTGATAAAGTTTGAGGTCCTGGACGTATTGCTCCTTCTGAATCGAAAATAGCGGCGCGCTCCTTTCGACATAAGTGCCGTCTTGAAAATGAATCGCGTCCAAAAAGCCTTCCACCCGGGCGACGATGGTCACGGTCTGGACCGCTCCGACGGTGCCCGTCAGCTCCATGGTTTCGGTCACTTCGGTGGCGCGGGGAGGGGCCACCGTGACGCTCGTCAGCGGGGTGGATTCTTGGTCTTTTTTTTCACATCCGGCCAGGAGAGCCAGGGTCATCAGGGCACCGACCCAAACCCAATTTCTTTCGATTTTCATTTGTTGATATTGAGGAGGTTCCAGAGCCAGGGTTGTTTTTGGGGGGTTTCGACCGGCTGGTCCTCGGGGGAGACGGCCGGGATATGTTGGGACGGTTCCATCATCCGTCCCCACAAGGTGCGTTTTTTCATTTCGGTTTTCACTTCGGCGGAGATGACATCGCGGTCCTTTTGCTGTCGCATTTGCCATCCCCCTCCGAGGGCGCGATAGGCCGAGACCAGGCCAAGCATGACATCGCTTTGTGTGCTCACGAGGGAATTCTCCACGCTGAGTTGTTGTTGCTGGGCCGTGAGGACAGTGGTGTAGTCGGTCTGGCCCGCCTTGTACCTGTCCAGGGAAAGTTCGGTGGAAATTCGGGCCGACTTCACTGCCGTCTCCAGAAAATCCACCCCTTGTTTGCTGTATTTGAACGCGGCCAGGCCATTCTCGACTTCCTTTTGGGCGGTGAGAACGGTGTTTTGGTAGTTGAGGATCGCTTCCTGAAAATTGGCATCTTGCACTCGCACATTATTGATCAAACGCCCGTAGTTGAAGATGGGCATGGTGAACGAACCGGCGCTCTGCACAAGGCTGTTTTGCCAGTTGAAAAGGTCCGCCAGGGAATTTTCCCCAATGTTGTTGGACGTGTACCCGAAGGTGCCATTGAGAGAAAAGGCCGGGAGCAAATTGGCCACTTCCACGCCGATTTTGGCGGATTGGGTGGCGGCCTCGAGGCCGGCTTGGCGAACGTCTGGGCGGCGTCGTAGCAAGTCGCGGGGAATGCCTGCCGCGATTTTGAGGGGCGGATTGGGGAGTGACCCTGGTTTCAGCAAGTGATCCACTGCCGCAGGAGGCAGGCCGAGTTGCAGCGCGAGGCCGTTCTTGGTTTGGCGCAGGGTGTTTTCCAGACTAGGAATTTCGGCCTGGGTTTGGGCGAGTTCGGTTTTGGCCTGTTCGACATCGAGCTGACTGGTCTGCCCGGCGTGAAATCGCACTTCGGTGATTTCGAGGCTCTCCTTCTGCAAGGCGATGTTTTCCTTGTTGACCCGGATCTGGGCCTGGGTGGTGCGAAGGTTGACGTAGCTATTGGCCACATCGCCAATCAGAGAGACCAAGGCATTGTCAAAGGCAGCCACGCTGGAGAGGAAGGAGGCCTTGTCCGCCTGAACCTGGCGGCGATATTTTCCCCAGAAATCAATTTCCCAGGTGGCTGAGAAGAGGAGTTGATTCGTGAACAAATTTGGCCCCAGTTGGATGCCGGTATTGCGGTTATTGTTGCTCAGTTGCTGTGCGAGGGAGTCCCCCAAGGGCGATCCGGGATCCCCTTGAGAATCCGTCGAGCCGCTCGATTGGGGGGGGAGGTAATAATAGCTGGTCCCTCCACTGAGACTCTGTTGTTGGGGAAAGAGGTTGCCGATGGCTCCGTTGAGGGCGGCCCGGGCTTGGAGAATCTTCACCCCAGCGATCTGAAGGGTAGGGTTGTTCGCATAAGCGATCTCAATCAATTGGTTCAGGACCGGGTCACGGAATTTTCGCCACCACAAGGCATCGGTGGCGCTTTGGGACTGGTCCGAGACCGCGCTGCTCTCCACCCAGGCCATCTCCACTTTGGCTTCGGGGGTGGCGTAATTTGGACCCACCATGCAGGAGGAAAAAATCAACGGAGTCATTGCCACGAGAACCCCTGGCAGGCAGCGACAAAAGAGATGGAAGGACCTTTTCAAAAGAAAGTCAGGTTTGAGGGTTTAAGCTGCGGGTTTCGCGTGTCATCCAACCGGTTCTTTGATCACGAAATGACGCTCCCGGAACCGAGGGATTTCTGCCTCGTGATACCCTGAGGGGTCGGGTTGTCGGGGCTTGTGCTTGTGAATGCCCAAGGAATTACCGTGGGGTCACGCACCAAAGCCATCGGGTTGAATTTCACGGGAGTGTTCGGTTGGCTTATCCGCAAGGCGAAGCGGACCCATCGAGTTATCGCCGGTGCCTTCGGGATTCTGGCTCGGCTCTGAATCAATGATTTGTAAATTGCCTATGTCTCCCTGTGCGGTCGCAGTGAAGTCGATGGCTGAAGTTTGAGGCTTCTGGATGGGTGGGGATGTCTGTGGTTCGATCTCTTCGACTCCCTTTTTCTTTAGTTTCGGTGCCGCTGGCTGCCACTCGCGGAGGTGCTGGACAACGTCCCCGTAGAAGTCATCAATCGTATCAAGGACGGAATCAATGAATGATCCTTTGCTCACCAACCGTTTCAAACCCATTGGTCTCACAAGGGATACCGTGAAGGAAATAATCTCTCGATCGTCGACAGGAATGAGAAGTGTTTGGTTGTTCCGTACATTCCCAAGTAAGTCAGACATAGACGACCTGGATCGCTTTCCCCAGCTATCCAACCGAATCTCGGAGGAAGATGCCTTTAGCTGACGCAAAAGCCAGTTAATCCTCGTCGTGGCCCGACCTTCACTCGGTGCGTCCAACGATACTGCGGCGACAACCTGTTGGGCGCGCAGATCCGCCTTAATGGTGATGTCGCCTATGGCATTTGGAATGCGTATTGCACCAGGCATGATGCTACGGGCAACCATTGCATCGACTATGTTTGCTATGCGAAGTGAAATGTCATTGAGTTCCTTGGAGGAAAGAACCTCTTGAACTTCCGCGCCCAATTTGCGCCCTAGGCGCAGTGATGCGAACGTCACGAGTTCTTCCCACTTGCCAGCAATCTCAAACGCCTTCTTGTCTGAGTGGCGTAAAGTTCCATTTTTTGCTGCATCGCGCACACCAACCCAATGCTCTCCCATATCAGAAAAATCCACCGCTCCGGCATTTGGATGCTCCAAATACCTGATCAACTCACCGAGGATCCATGCTTGGTCCGGGTCAGCCACGCCGCGATAAGATTTCTGCATGACAGCTTCAGTCAAGATTCGTGACCACGATAGGTGATGCAACGCTGTTTTCTTTAATTTGCGTTTGTCTGCGTCAACGGGATGTTCGCCGGGAATCCTAGCGATTTGATTGGAGATCGTGATGACGCAGTCGAAGCCTTGCTCTCTGGCAAGATCTAGGTAATTCTCAACTTGATCGCGACCGAGTGCATTACTGCCAGTTTTCACCTCAATGAGAGCTGTCCACGACCGCTTACCACGGGTCGCACGGATCAGTCCATCTGGACGAACGGCTTTGCCGTCGGATAGCTTGAACGGAACCTCAATGTACGTCTCTAGCTGACCTTTTGGCGCTCCAAATGGCCTTGTGAGCTGTTCGCCGAACTCATCAACGGCTGAAAGCACCGCGAGCAGGGCGGATGTCGCTCGGCGTTCTTGTTCCTCGCTATTGCGTATGCCAGATACGGGTACCAACCTAGCTGGTTCCCACTGGGGGGTGTCGGGTTGCGTTTTCATAGTTGCTCCATCTTCTTGGATACGTGATGGTGAAATGGCGTCAATGCGGAATCCGCTTGAAGAGAATTTGTGCGCCCAGCAAATGGAGTGCCATCCGTTCCTGCCTTTTCGCTATGATTCTTTGAGTGTAGGATTTGGAGACTCTATAAATCAAATGACTCTGCGAGAACTGACGGCCATAGCGGAAGACGAGGTGCGCAAAGCCCAGGCCGAATTGCCGGACGAGATCCGCGAGTGTCTCAGCAAGGTGCCGGTCTTTCTCGAGGGGCGTCCGAGTTCCAACGATTTTCTCCCCCTGGATACCCTGGGGGTCTTTGAGGAGGGAGCGCCCATTCCCCGCATCCGGATCTGGTTGGCCAATCTTTGGGATTATGCGGAGGCCGATGAGCGCACGTTTCGAGAAGAGGTGCGAGTCACTCTTCTGCACGAAATTGGACACGCCCTCGGCTGGGACGAGGAAGAGGTGCGTCAGCGGGGGCTGGAATGAGAGAGAAAACGAAGATCAATGGCCCTCTCAATTCCCTGCCGAGAGTTTGCAAAGAAAGTGGTTTCTTCGTCGCCGCCTCATCTGGCTGACCGAATTTTCAGGGTCTTCAGGGCGGGGGTGAAACCGACCGGGGTGCCCTGTCGCCGGCGACGATGAGGCCGGTTAGATTTCCCGCAGCTCCGGATGCCTGCATCTAGAATGCCGGGATGACTTCCAAGTGGCGACGAAAATCCGATTTCATCGGCAGCAAGTCCTCCATGTTTTTGTCAAAGGTGGCCAGGGTGCCTCGGTGCCGCCGGGCCGTGGACCATAGCAACGCGTCGGTGATCTGCCGGTGCCCGAGAATGTGTTTTGAAAACGGTTCCAATGCGTCTGCTGGAGAAATGTCTTCCGGCCAGAACTGATGGCTGGACCGGTCGATGTTCTTTCGGAGCAATGCCGCCGCATCGCCGAAGAGAAGGTTCGCTTTGACGACAGCGGGCTGCATCGCGATTCGCAGAAATCCCGATTGTGTTCCCGGAGTGGTCGCCCATTTGAAGCGAGATTTTGCTTCACGCCACTCGTGAGCCGCCTGGTGATGCGCGTGCTGTTCGAAGATCAGAGCTAGCAACACGTTGATGTCGAGAAGGTAAACCACTCTAAAAATTCTTCCGCAAAACGGCATCCTCGCCATCGAGGGCTTTCATCACATCCTCCGGTCCAAATTGCTCCGGAACCCCCACCCCGGCAAAGACCGTGAATCCATTCTTCTCAGTCGCCGTTCCCGTGCCTTCGACCGGGGCCAGTCCTCGGCGGACAAGATCCGCCACGACTTCACCCATCGTCGTGCCGCGGGATTTCGAGATCGTCGAAACCGCGGTCATCAAATCATCTGGAAGATTCAATGTTGTGCGCATGATGCGATATTCCTTTATTGATGAGCTGATGTCAATGTCGGGAATTCGAGATCGGGCAGAAAGCGTTTCCGGTCGAGTCCACCGCCGTAGCCGGTCAGTTTTCCGTTTTTGCCGATCACACGGTGACAGGGTACAATGATGGAAATGGGTTTTTGCCATTGGCCAATCCGATCGCGCGCACGGCCTGGGGGTTCTTCATCCAGCGGGCCTGCTCCCCATAAGTGATGGTCATTCCGAATGGAATCTTTTGCAGAGCCGCCCAAGCCTGGAGTTGGAAGGGCGTACCGTGGAGATCGAGTGGGAGGTCGAATTGGCGGAGTTCTCCGGCGAAGCAGGCTTCGAGTTGTCGGCGCGCTTGAGCGAAGAGAGTTTCGTCGTCGACGCGTTGCACGGAGTTCATTCCGGTGTGATTGTGCGAGCCCGGGATCCGGGCATACCAATCGCAGCGATGGCGGCTGGGGTGGATGCGGCTAGGGCTTCCGCTGGACAGCGGATCCGACGGAGTTCGGGAATCGGGGAGGTGATCTTCTGCCCGAATTTTTCAGTGAGAGCTCCCGCCAGAACAGTAGCCCGAGCGACGCTAATTTGCTGGCCTAGGATGGCCCGGAAAGACAACTCGAAGGGATCCCGGGCTCCGGGTACGCGGAGGCCGGTAGGCGAGCTGGAGGTGGAGAAGGTCGTCTTTAATTTTGAGCCGGGGACGGACACGCAAATCCCGGGGATAGAAGCAACAGGAGGAAGCCTGAGGAGTGCGCGCAGGGCAGATCGGGCGACAGTAGATACCCGTGGTGGACACTCCCACAAAGAAGAGCCCATCAAAGCGCGCGTCGCGAGCCTGCAGAGCACGGTAACACGAGTCAAAGTCAGGGATCATGGGAGGATTCTACGACATTTCCCGAAGAAAACTCGTCATTTTCGGCCATCAATCTCGAATGCCCTCTAATCCATAAGATTTTTAACTTCGCCTAGAACGGTGAAGAAGAGCGGGGAGGGTGTTTTCATCATGCGTCGGGCGGAAAGCTGCAGGGAACGGCCTGCCGTCCGTGACGCCGATAAGTGGCGAAATCATCACGGTCGATCGTCCACACCCGGCAGCGGTCGTGAAGCTCCGTCATCCGGACCACGCAGGCGTCCGCCAAATCCATCGGTCGATCCGCGTATTTCGTCACCAGGGAGAGCAGGCAGGAGACTTCTTTCGCAAGAATGAAGTTGGTGTCCAAGACAATGTCGCCGCGTGCGGCCAGTCGCATGAGTCCGACCGGATCGGGAAAGAAACTTCCCGCCTCGGCCAACACGGCGTCACAGGTAAAGAACGGAGCATGGCGGCGAAACGCATCGAGTGCCCACTCGTGGTGGGGATCGTTGCGGATGAGCAACGCCACGATGATCCCCGTGTCGGCGATCTCCCTCATGGGGTTCCTTCCGAGCGAGCCCGAAGCCGGGACCGAACCTCCGGGTTGGAAGCGACCCGCCCATTTCCTTCGTACATTCCAGCAAGGTCCTCGGAGGAAAAACTTCCGGCCTTCGTTTCCTCGGTCTTCGAGAGGTCAACCTGAATCAGGGAGCGCACATAGGCCGCACGGTTCAGCCCGAGACGTGCGGCCCGCGCTTCCGTCTCGTTGAGAAGCACCGCGTCAAGCCGCAGCGTGAAAATTTTTGTCATACAGTATTGAATACATTGCTGAAACGAGCTTGTCAAACCGGGTTGCCCTTGCGGATTAACGAAGAGCGAAGTCGCGCCTAGGGGGGAAGAACACGCCGAGAAGATGCGACTATTCGGAGGAGGGTCCGTTGTAGATCTCTCGAAGGGCCTTGCCGATGGAGTCGGAGTCGGGGGCCATGATGTCGAGGCAATAGCCGACAATTGCCACCAGAACGATGGAGCCAAGGACATGGGCGAAGGTCTTGCGAATGGCGGTGCCTAGCCAATGCTCGGCGGCGGCTTCGCGGAGATGCCGATAGAGAAGTCCCGCCAAGGCGACGTCGATGAAGACTTCGGCAATAAGCGCGGGAGCCGCTCCGATGGCAGAAAAGATGATCAGAACTCACTAAACGACCTCGTTTTTGAGGGCGAGGCCAGCAAATCCAAATCCCCCAAAAGTCTCGAATTTCAGCGTTTACTGAATCGGCAACTTTGATCCCGGGATCGGGAAGTATTTCGGTCAGGATTTGGCGGCGCAGGCAGAGGCAGATAGCGTCATCGCGCATTCTGGTTGACCGGTCTGCCCTATGGAAACCACCTTCGGCCACCAACTGATCCTTGCCCCCGACAAAAGCAATCCGAGCTTCAGCTTGTATGTCGACGAGGAGAAAAAGTCGATCCACGTCTATTACGGGGTGGAACTCCTGGAGGTCGTGCCGGACGATTTTGAGCACATGGCCTTCAAGATGATGGTGGGCCGACTTTACAATGCGAAGGGGTGTGTGGATTACCGCGCCGTGATCGCCCGCGAGGTGGAAAGTCTTTTTGAAGTGAAACTCTGCGGGGAAACCCTCCGGCAAATCGTCCAGGAAAACCAAGTGGGGGAAGCCGCAATGGCCGGGACGTTCGCCGAGAAGGAGATGTCCGCTGAGGCGCCAGCCTCCGGGGATCAGGCATCCGGGGCGTGCGGTTCGGGACCCGATCTGGACCCGCCGTCGGCGTCCGTTTCGCTGGAGTCGATTTTCGGTTCGGGGGAGATGGCTTGCTCGAGCGAGGAGTTGTCGACCACGACCGACCTCGCCATAAACGAGCCGCAAGAGCCCTTTCCACAAACCACTTATGACGCCGACGGTCCCGCCGTTTCGGGGCAGGCAGGCAGCAAGTCCTCTCCCCCAACCTGCAGACCTCAGTAAAATGATTGGTTTGGCGGTTGGAGACTCGCAAGTCTGATTCCTGTTTTGTCGGTCAAGATCGAAACCTCCAAACAGGGGCGTGCCCTCGGCCGAGTGGATGAAGTCGCTGTGCATGGCTTTGTCGGCCCTGCGTCGGTTCGCGCACCAT
>Ga0209390_10001483_pt1 | contig 45085 bp, 79 predicted proteins | sample BON01_FD_187212 | JGI IMG/M metagenome (GOLD analysis project Ga0209390, IMG submission 187212) | Freshwater microbial communities from Lake Bonney liftoff mats and glacier meltwater in Antarctica - BON-01 (SPAdes) (version 2) | ecosystem: Environmental > Aquatic > Freshwater > Ice > Glacier...
AAAAAATTACACGAGAAGAGTATTCAGAAGTAAGAACTGACCAAAGTAAATACCCTGCATATTTTGTTGGTTGGGTAGGATTTAATTGCTCTTATTCGGGAAAATGGTTTGGTGGCTTTGCGGGAGAAACTAATACCAAAATAGGAACGGTAAGAGATTACCAAACCGAAGCAATAAATAATGTAGCAAAGCAAGTTGAAAAAATGAAAGGTGTAATATTCCAAAACAAACCTTACTATGAATTGGAATTACCACCAAACAGTATTGTTTATTGCGACCCACCATACGAGGGAACAACAAAATATGCTAATAGCTTTGACCATAATCTTTTTTGGAATTGGGTAAGAGATATTAGTAAACAAGGACATACGGTTTATGTAAGCGAATACAATGCGCCAAATGACTTTGAATGTGTTTGGAGCAAAACGGCAAAATCTTCTTTATCGGCAAATGGAAAGATTGGAGGTAACAAGGAAAGCGTTGAAAAACTTTTTAAATTTTCACCCACAAATGTTGATTAGAAGAACGAATGTAGCACTTGCAGGTAACTAATGGCTACACGCTACTAATTAAAATTAAACCCGTTATGCGGAAATAAATCTGGCGATTTTTCGCCTATGACTAAAATAGGTTATGATGGGGAAAACTACATTGAAGAAACATTTAGTCAAAATATTATTCAATATAGGTTTTTAAAAATCGAATATTGTTTAAAGTGTTTAGCTAAAATTAAATCTAACAATTAACAAAACTTTAACATAAACCACTTGCAAGAGTGGTTTAATTGTTTTATCTTTGTAATGTAATAAAAAGTATTAGTTATGGTAAACAGATTAGGTAAATTTGAGAATTTAAAGGAATATAATGATAATGGAATTTTAATTTACAAATTTGAATTAAATTCTGATGGATATTGTGAAGAATCCACTTTTGATAATAAGGGTAATAGATTAACTTTTAAGAACTCTAAGGGTTATTGCGAAGAATCCACTTATGGTGGATTGGGAAATGAGTTAACATATAAAGATTCTAGTGGATATTGGTATGAATATACCTATGATGAAATGGGTAATATGTTAACTTGTAAGGATTCTATTGGATTTTGGTTTGAATATACCTATGATGCTAGTGGTAATATGTTAACCCATAAAGACTCTGATGGTTATTGGTATGAACGTACCTATGATGAGAATGGTAATGGGTTAACTTTTAAAGACTCTGATGGTTATTCTACTGAAACTACCTATGATGATAATGGTAATGAGTTAACACATATTAACTCAAAAAATAATTAGGATATATCAAAATATTGTTTTATCTTTGTAATGTAATAAAATAACAAAATAACAAAATAGAAATTATGATAGAATTTAGAGAGGGTTTTTCAGTAACAGTTGATGATTGTTATTTGGATGATGAAGTTACGTTAAACATTAACACATCTAAAATTGCTACTATCTACGCTGATTCAAGCGATGATGAAAGTGAGTTAGTTTCAATCCAATATCAAAGTGGTGAGATAGATTTTGTACCTAGAAACATTTTAACATTAAATGATATTTATTACGATATTCATGTGGAAATTCCTAGAAATGGTTATTCAATCGGATTGAAGACTAATTTTGAATTAAAGGATATTGATGAGGTTATAAATGAAATTATTAAACAGAATAAATTTGAAGAGCGAGGGGATTCTAGTTTTATTGATTTCTTTGAGGAAATTAGTGAAGAGTTGTTTATTGAATGGTATGGCGAGTCGCCATTAAATTTAAACCCAACTTTTTCAATTTAACAAAACTTTAACATAAACCACTTGCAAGAGTGGTTTAATTGTTTTATCTTTGTAATGTAATTATTAAACTAAACCTCACTATTATAAACAAAACAATTGCACACCGATTTTTAAATAGAGAAGTTATAATTTGTTACAATTTTAAAAAGGAATTTATTTGTTATGTTTTAAATTCTGTTACACCTAATTACAGAAGAGTTTTATTTTCAACTCCTACAACAGATAGGAATACCGCAAAAAGATTTTTAAACCTTATAGACTAAAAATATGAAAGTATATATGATTTTAGCCCCAATTGACGGAGCGATAGCAAGAAGAGATTTAGAACAAATTGAGGGTACAATCTTTACAAGTGAAAATGGTTATACTTCTAAAGATAGGGAAGTATTGAAAAAAGTTAAATTTGAATTTGGTATAGAAGATGATGAGGGTTTAGAAGTTTATGAATTACACGAATTTACAGAACTTTCAAACAATGATGAGTTTGATTCTTCAAGTTATTGGATTGGTTATGTATTAATTAAAATTTAAAAGTTATGTATTGCATAATTAATGGTTATTGGAAAAATGATAAAACTGAATTTAGTGGTTTATTGGTACGAGCGTATGATGACACGCCTAGTGATTCAGACAAGTTCACGGATGATGATATTTTCTATTATGGGTTATGTGAAGAGCAAATTGTTTCACTAATTGAGGATGGAGAAAATACTTTTCTTCAATTTGTAATCCTTTCATACGAAAAAGCTTAACAAAACTTTAACAAAACTTTAACATAAACCACTTGCAAGAGTGGGTTATTTCTTTTATATTTGTACTCTAATCAAATAACAAATAGAGCTTATGGAATTTAAAGACAAAAATTACAATGATGTTTATGTAGGGGCAGAAGTTGATATAGAAAGTCCCAATGGCGATGATTTATGGCAACACGAATTTACTGCAACGGTGGTAAAGTTAGACAAGGTTAATGGTTACATTATAGTAGAAGATGGCGATGGCGATTGTTGGTGTGTTGAAGTAGAAAGAGTAGAATTAAATTAAAAAATTATATATTATGAAAAATCAAATTTCTGTTTTCGTTTTTGGCGATGAGTACCAATGTACTGAGTTCTATGATGTAGATTTGAATTATAGCGGTGTAGAGGTATCATGCAATGGTAAACCTTTGGGTAGTATTATTGGAGTTAGCATTCCTGATATTGATGATGATGATGAAACTGAAAACTTCAATACCGAAGTAATAAATTGGTTAGTCGATAATCATTAACAAAACATTAACATAAACCACTTGCAAGAGTGGTTTATTTCTTTTATATTTGTACTCTAATCAAATAACAAATAGAAACTATGAATTTACAACAAACAGTATCCAAGATATTAAAAAGAGAAGTTACTATTGATGAGGCACAAACTTTCGCATTTGAGCAATATGGGGTTTTGACTGCTTACAATAGAGAAATGGATGAGAAATTTAAACCTAAAACAGAATTAAGATTTTATGTATTAGATACGCAAGATATTAGTATTGATAAAGGTTTTGAAGAACTAACAGAAGATGAATGGGTTTTAGAATGTGAAAGGCAAGGACGTATTTACACTATAAATGGTTTCCAAAATGCGTTTAATGAGGAAGCGATTAATACGATTGATGATGTTCTTAAAATTTTAAGCGTCTCAATATAGTTTATTAAATTGTAATAAAATAAATTATGATATATAAAAATATTGTTTTATCTTTGTAAGGTAATCAAATAACAAAATAGAAATTATGGTAAACGTATTAGGTAAAGCGGAGAATTTAGAGTTTTTTAATGATAGAGGTATTCTAGTATATTCATTTGAAATAAATATTGATGGTTATTGGTCTGAAACTACCTATAATTCTAGGGGTAGTGAATCAACCTTTAAAGACTCTAGTGGGTATTGGTCTGAATATACATATGATGAAAGGGGTAAAGAGTTAACTTGTAAAGACTCTAAAGGTTATTGGCGTGAATATACCTATGATGATTTTGGTAATGTGTTAACATATAAAGACTCTGGGGATATTATAGAAAGGATTAAATTATTTGGGGTTGAATACCAAACGGATTTTGATAGAACAACTTACGAATTATTTGGCGAATATAGTGATGCGAAAGATTTTGCTGAAACGGTTGTGGCGATTTATTTATTTAGTGCTGATTTTAATGTTGATAGTGTTTGTTTAGAACCTACTGACTATAAAACACAATATAATTATGAGGATGAAAATGACTTATATATTAATGATGTTATAATTGAAACATATATTGATAGTTGTGATGGTTTAGAAGCGTTAGATAACCTTATTGATAGTTTTGTTGATGTGGATGATAAATTAGTTTACCAAGCTAAATTACACGCTTTAACAATTCACATTAATTCAATTAATAGTGAGGTTGCTCGTTTGACTGAAATTGTTTTACCTTTAGTAAAAGTAAATAAATTTTAACATAACTTTAACATAAACCACTTGCAAGAGTGGTTTAATTGTTTTATCTTTGTAAGGTAATCAAATAAGAAATAGAAATTATGAAACCATCTACAAAAGCTAACGAATTAGCAAACAAAATGTACAGAGGTAATGTTTTTGAGAAAACTGAAGAGGAACACTTACTTGAAAAAGAAATGGTTAAAAAATATGCGCAAATTGTAGTTCAAGAGATTATAAATGATAACCCAAATATTTATGATAGTGATAGATTAAATTTCAAATACTAGAACACAGTTAAAGAAGAGATTGAACTTTTATAATTTTCAACAAAAAATAAAGAGGCGTTTTACCCCGAACAAAGAAAGCATTTATTTAAGAATATATTTTGGTGAAAAAAAACAATTAAAAAAATAGAAATTATGACATATGAAAACTTTTTATTTTCTCAATTATTTATGGAACACGTTGAGAATAGCAATACAAAATATAACCAACTTGAATATGATTTAATATTCCCACATATGATAGAACATAATGAACTTTTTAAAACTTCATTATATTATTTAGAAATGAAATCTGAATACGACTGTATTTTGGATTACTTAAATAATGAAGTTAATTAGGTTATTAAAATAATAAGTTATATATTTGTACAAGAGTTAAGGTATTAAATTTTACGGAAAAGGCAACCGAGAAAAATGGCTAAAAATATCATGGGAAATTTAAATTATAAAACAAGCAAAAAAGGTTACGTTTTAATAAAAGGAGAAATTGAAAGTCTTAAATACTACGACTATTTGTTGGAATATGGTGCAGATGAAACAACAACGGGTAGAGGTGTTGCACCAAGATTATATGTTGAGGGAAATAAACTTATGACATGGGGCGTTGGTGGTAATAACCATAGAGTTTATTCATATTGTAAAAACAAAACGGAGGCGAGTCAATTATTATATAGTATTTGGGAAAGTAATGTTAGAGATAATTGGGATGCACCAATGTTTTTCACAACAAAAAAAGATTTATTCCAAACCGTTGCTGATGGTAGTGATAAAAATATTAAAGTTGTGAAAAGATATTTTAGAATTAAGGACTCACAACGCAAAATATTTTTAATTCTAAAAGAAGAAGCTAAACAAAGAAAGTTAGGTTACGATAAAAGACCATCATTTTCTAAAGATAATATGTTAAGTTTCATAAAAGAAAATAAAGAAGAAATTTCTATTTTACTAATGGATTTAGATTTTTTGAAAACCCAAGAAAAGAAAGTTGAATGGCAAGTAAAGGCTAACTCTTTAGTTCAAAGAGTTTCTAATAATGATTTTAGAGTTTTGAATTGGAAACAAATTTACAATTTGGTAAGAGAAAATTAGGTTATGTGGATTAATTGTTTTATCTTTGTAATGTAATAATCAAATAAAAATAAATTATGAATAAAACGTATAAAATGTATAACTTTTTAATATTGATGGTCAGAAAAAAAACGTCAAAACCTAAAGTTTATTCGGGTAAAGAGAAAGAGATGAATAACCTACTATTTAGAGTTTTATTAACAGAGGTTAAAGCAATTCATTGTGATGTTGATAACCAAAAGTATTCGGTTAAGTCTGATAATATTACAATAGTTATTAATGGTACGGATTATAAGGTATTTATTTCTGTTGATAATTTAGAATGTGGTACAAAAATTACTTACTTAACTTTTGATGAAAATTTTGTTAAGAATATGATTTCTATGATTTCTAAAGAGAACTCTAGGTTATCTAACTTACTTCATAAAAAAATACAGAACTTTGAGTTAGAGTTTTTAACCGAATTAAGCCAATTAAACCAATTAAACCAATTATAATGAATTGCAATAAAGATAATTTTAAGGAAATTTATAAACCAAGGGTTAACCACATTGTGGGTGGTGCGCCATTAAATGGTACTATGTTTAAAACACATACTAATGAGTTAGATTATATACTCAATTTAGTAAATGATTTTAGAACACATAATAGGGTTTGGACAGTAGTTAAAGAAGATGGTGTTTTTAGATGTATTGCTGGTTATCATATTACTAATAGAATTGGTTATATTGTAACTGAAAAACCATGGGATAATGATTTGGATGGGTTTATATTTGATTTGATTGATTAACGATTTAAAGTTGTTCTTACTAAAATAATTCGTAATTACTTGATTATTAGTTTTTTATTAGTATATTTGTAAGGTAACTTAAAAATGAAAGTATGAAAAAAATAATTTTATTAGTTTTAATTGGGTTTACCTTGAAAGGTTATCCAATGCCGAAGTATAATTTTTATGGTAATACAAGGATATTTGAAGTTGGTTATAATGTGGACAACATTATGACTATTTTAAAAATGGTTGAGAGTATGGGACAGAGTGATGCTATTAGTCCTAAAGGTAAATACCTTGGAATATTACAAATTGGTAAGGTATGTATTAAAGAAATTAATAGGATATATGGGACTAATTATATTCACGCTGATGCTTTAAATATAATTAAAGCGGAAGAAATGTTTAAATTAATAATGACTAAAGGGATTAAATACTATTCTAGGATATATGGAAAACCACCAACTGAAGAGGTTTTGGTTAGAATGTGGAATGGTGGTATATATAATGGTTTTAAATCCAATAAGACCATACCATATTATCAAAAGTATTTGAGGTATAAGAAAAAGTATTCTAATCATTTGATTGATGGGTAAAAAACTTAATAAGCAGCAAGCAATATTAAAATATAAGTATGAGGTTTTACCACATGTTGTTAGGGAATTTGGGATTGAAGACCAAAAAACTATTGAGATGACTTGGGATGTATATCTAAAGACTTTATATTTAGATTTTATAATTGGGGAATTCTCAATGAAAAGTTGGAGATACCCAAAAAAACTATTAGGAGATTTAAAAAATTATTTGTAACTTTACTAAAACTATATATGGCTAAAATTTCAATGGAGGATTTACACATTAATAAGATTAAACTTGGTATTAAAAGTATTGGTAAAGGGATTAAGACACCTAAAGATGCTAACTTATCTAACTCTTTTAGTAAATTAAAAGCGTTAAATAAAGGTATGTATGACGATTTGATGAATGATTATAGGGCAACGTTATATGGTATTCCATTAGCATAAAATTTTAGATTGATTAATTAAGGGGTTTATGAAAATAAATCCCCTTTTTATTAGGTTATATTAAAAAATTGTTTTATGTTTGTAATGTAATTAATTTAAAACTAAAAATATTATGGGATTAGATATGTATCTATCGAAAAAAACTACCGTGAAAAACTGGGATTTTCAAAAAAATGAGGTGTATTCAATTACTAGTAAATTAAATGGTAAAATAATACCGCACATTAAGAAAGGAAGAGTTTCAGAAATTACTGAGGATGTTGGTTATTGGCGTAAAGATAATCATATCCACCAATGGTTTGTAAAAAACTGTCAAGGGGGTGTGGATGATTGTGGTCTATATGAAGTTGAGTGAGAACAGTTAAAAGAGTTATCTCAATTATGTGAAAAGTTACAGGGTTATTTTAAAACTTGTAAGAAAATCTATAATGTTGAACAACCTAATTACTATACCTTTGAAGTGGGTGAGGTAGTAATGGAGGAAACTCTTCCAACAGTAAGTGGCTTTTTCTTTGGTGGAACAGAATATGATGAATGGTATTATGATTCATTAGGTTATACTATTGATACCATTAAAGATGCTTTAATTGGTGTTGAAGATGAAAATTACGGTGTTACTTTCCATTACGAATCTTCTTGGTAGATAAAATTAAGGGGTTTATGAAAATAAACACCTTTTTTATTAGGTTATATTAAAAAATTGTTTTATCTTTGTATTGGTTGATATGAGGATATCGAGAGAGTAGACTCCACCCTACCTTACATTGAAGTTATTTAGAATTATTATAAATAAAGTAAATTATTGTTTTATATTTGTGTATACCAAAAAATTGTTTTATATTTGTACTCTAATCAATTAACAACATTATATTATGAACTACACTATCCCAGCAAATTTATTATCAACAAAAAATGCTAAAACTATTAAAGGCGAGAAAAAAGGTATAACTACCTATATAATGTACCTCGCACCTCACAATCAAAATAGTAAGGGTATAAACTTATGTAGTCATGCTAGTGTTGGCTGTGCTAATGCTTGTCTATTCAATAGTGGTGCTGCTAGATTTCCAAAAGTACAATTAGGTAAGACTAATAAAACCGAATATTTTTTAGCTGATAGGGTTAAATTTTTAACTCATTTAACAAATGAAATTGAGAATATTGTTAAAAAACACGAAAATATAATTGGCGATGAACAAATTGGTGCAAATGGTAAAGTTATCCGATATAAGAGATTTGCAATACGTTTAAATGGTACTTCTGATATATCATTTGAGAAATTTAAGATTAGAGATGGTAAAAACATTTTTGAATTATTCCCAAATGCACAATTTTATGATTACACTAAAAACCATTTAAGGTTTGAAAGAGTTAGTAAAAATCTTAATTATCATTTAACTTTTAGTAGAAGTGAATCTAATCAATTACAAAGTAGAATAATGCTTAAAAATGGTCATTCAGTTGCTATGGTATTCAAAAAAGAATTACCAAAAACTTATTTAGGATTTAATGTTATTAATGGCGATGAAACCGATTTAAGATTTTTAGATGAACCAAATGTAATTGTTGGTTTAAAATATAAAAATTTAACGGGTAAAGGTGGGCGACTTAAAAATGAAATTGGTTTGAGTGGCGATTTTGTTATCAAATACGATAGTAGTAAAAAATTACATATTGCTGATGAAATTAAAGAAGTGGTTTAAACCACTTCTTTTTTAAAAAATAATTAGGATATATCAAAATATTGTTTTATCTTTGTAGTGTAATAATCAAATAATCAAATAAAAATGACAAATTTAATAGTAGGTAGTGTAGAAGAGAAAAAAGAATTAATCCTTAAAAAACTTGGATTAGATTTTACAATCGTAAAAAGTCAAATGTATGTAAATGTTAAGTCAGAAGATGGGTTTGGTGTTGACCAAGTTGAAACGCCTTATTTTGGCTTATACAATGATAAAGCAAAGAAAGTGATAAATTCAGTTAAAGATAGTTATCATGTATCTCAAAATGCTCAAATTGTTGAAATGGTACTAAAAGGTATTGAGGATTTTGGCGATATTAGAATCTCTAATGGTGGGTCTATCCATGATGGGCGTAAAGTTTTTATTCAAATTGAAATAGATGGGTTCGCTAGAGTAGGTAATGATAAGATTAAGAGATTTATTACCGTTTTAGATAGTAATGATGGTTCTTCGGGATTATCTGTTGGTATTGGGGATTTAACCATGTCATGTGCTAACCAATTTTTTAAGTTTTATAAAGCAGGGGAAATGAAAAGTAAACATACTGGGAAATTAGGAGCTATGATTTATGAATTTCCTGCATTAATTTCAATGGCTTTATCCAATAGTATGAAGTTAGTAGATGCTTATAAAACATTTGAAAGAACACCATGTACAAATGAATTAGTACATACTATGGTACATAATATAGTTGGGTTTGATAGAATGTTTACACCTAAAGATGTTTTAGAAGCTAAAACTGGTAAGGCTAAAGCTAATATGGATAATTTATATCGTAATATTGAAACTGAAACCAACCAAAAAGGTTTCAACTTATGGGGTTTACATTCAGGGGTAACTAGATGGACAACACACGATAAACAAGCACCTAATAGAAACAATGGTCGAATAGAAAGTATTATATCGGGTACAAACTATAAAGTTAACCAAAAATCATTGGATTTTGTCTTAAAACAAGTGGGTTTGGAATTAGCAATGTAAATAATTTTGGGGTAATAATAATATTATCCCAAATTTATTAGTTTAATTGAATAAATTAACGTATATTTGTAATGTAAAAAAAAGATATTATGTCATTATACGCAATGGAATATAAAAACCAATTTATGGATTGCATTATTAAATCTATTGACGTTCCAATAGGTAAAGTAATTAAATTACACGAATTAGATATTGAGTTTATTCAAGATGAGATAGCCGATAATGAAAATACTAGTGGCGAACTTACAGTTATAACTGATGATTTTGGAGTGATAGATATAACTTGGTATTTAAAGATTGTTTAAGTACACAATTGTGTACTTAACCCATAATAACAATTAAAGTTGTTCAAAATAATTTGAACACACATATAATAAAGATATACTATATAGTATATCTTTATTCATTTAAAGACATTTAAGACACAATTGTGTACTTAACCATACGATAAGGTATTATATTAATTTAAACCCATTAGGAAGACTTAAAATGATAATTAAGTTTTAATCCTAATGGGTTTAAGTTTTATATTTAGATTTATTTTTTAAATTTTATATTTGCTACTACAAAAAATTATATAGTTTTAACCCTATATAATTTTATAATAAAGATGCTTTAACTTTAACCCATTTAGTTATCCTAAATATAGTAGACATATCTACGTGATTAGACATATCTTTCACTATATTATTTAACTTTAACAAGTCATAATCTTTTTTAAAACAAATAACACCATCATGTGTTGTTACCTTGATAACAACAAAGTAACTTATTATTAAAGAGTCCTTAACTGTTATTACTTTTAGGTTGATACTATTATTTTCTTTAATAGCAATAAAATTCTTTCCCCATAAAACCCTAGTTTTGGGTTTTGGGGTTTTGGTTATATTATCCATATGATTATATTTAATTAACTACAAAGATAATAATTAATTTTCACAATATTCTAATTATAAATGTTAAAGTTTTGTTAAAATTATTATTTAGATTGATTATAAATAATTTGAGTATTAGGTAGGTCGGAGTCTACTTCTCACCTTTTCTCGGTTGCTTTGCATTACTATGTAAAGGTAGTGAAAATTTTATTACTAACCTAATTATAAATGTTAAAGTTTTGTTAAATAAAACTTTAACATAATATTAACACTTAAAATGTTGTGGGTATCAAATAAAACCTTATCTTTGTAAGGTAATCAAATAACAATTAGAAAGTATGAATGTTAAAGACGTTATTATCGAATTAAAACTTATTGATAAATTAACTAATTTAGATTTAGGTACACCAAATGAAAGTAATGTTAGTGGTATAATCCCAACTAACGCAATTTCTTTTAAGGATGCTAATAAAAATGAGTTAATGTTAAGTAATAAACATTTCTTATTTGTGGCTCATATGTATAAAGATACTAGTAAAGAATTTTTTTACTTAATGTTATATAGAGTTGGTAAAAAACGAGAATATAGAAAACATAATTTTAATGTTATTGAACATAATAAAATTTTTGTTACGGGTAAAAATGTTAAATCATTAATAGATGGTTTAAAATTAAATTTAATTAATTATGAAATAAATTAGGTAGTATCAAAAATAAGTTGTACATTTGTAAGGTAATCATTTAAGAAAAAAAATATGAGTCGTAAAGTTCAATTTTCAGTAACAATAGAATTTCAAGATAAAATAGTATTAGATAGTGATATAATTGAAATCGCTAATAATATTGCACAAGCAATAAAAAGAGAAGCGTTAAATCATAGTATTGCGCCAGAAGATTCAGATACACATACTATTGGGGTTTCAGTCATACCACAATATTTGGGAGAGGAAATAAAATTAAAAATAATTTAAAATAAATTAGGTGGTATCAAAAATAAGTTGTACATTTGTAAGGTAATCATTTAAAAAAAATATTATGGGTTGGGATAGTAAAATCATAGAGAGAGATAGATTAGATAAGAAATCTAACACTACTAAAAGTAAAAAGAAATTAAGTCCTATTAAGAAAGATAAGTATAACCATTCATTAAATATTAATGGTTATTAAAAATATATTGTTGTTGTTTGTTTAGATGTTTTTTGAATAGTAGTTGTTTGATTAAAATGAGGGTTTAACACCCTCATTTTTTTTTACTTAAAACTTTAACATAATATTAACATTTAAAATGTTGCAGGTATCCAATAAATTCTTATCTTTGTAAGGTAATCAAATAACAATTAGAAGACATGAAAAAATTACCACAATACGTTTACACCATTCAATTATTATTTTTTAAATTTAATAATGGTCAAATAGATAGGAACACACTTTATTTTGATTTAAACGATATGCAGGAGCATTACCAAGTTAGAAATGTTGGTAATCCATTGTTTAAGATTAAGTTTACTAATTCCACTGAAAGGTTAGTTACGATTGAAGAAATAAATGAATATTTAGGTAAACGTGACACTGAAGATTATTATTTTGTAATTAATGGTATGCGTAGTAGTTGTTGTTTAGATGAAAATTTAGAAGTATATTCAATATAACCAATTAAAATTTAATAACATATGGAGGAATTTTTTAAAAAATTAGAAGAAATATCAGTAGAAAATGCTAAAATTCGTAAGGCTGAAATGGAACAAAAACCATTTGTAACATCAAAGGATGGTAGATACTTATTCCCACAAAATTAAATTACACCTAAACCTATTATTAAGTTAATAGGTTTTTTTTTGCTATCCCAATAAAAAAAATAGGTGTAGGTTGGAGTCTACGTATCACTAATTTTGATTAGTTTCTTTGTTTGTATCTTTCAACATAGTAAAGGTAGTGAAAAGTTTTGATGTATCCTAATTATAAATGTTAAAGTTATGTTAAATAAAACTTTAACATAATATTAACATTTAAAATGTTGTGGGTATTAAATAAATTCTTATCTTTGTAAGGTAATAAATTTATAATATGACTAAATCATGTAAAAAGTGTAATATTGAGCAACCACTTGAAAATTACTTTAAGGATAAAAATAATTCAAGTGGTTATAGAAGTTGTTGTAAGGTTTGTTTTAAATCTTTATATAATGATAAAGACATACAAAAACTTTATTATAGAAAATGGTTTAATAAGTCATATCTTGATAGGGTAGAAAATAGAAAAAAAGGTTTATTAAATTAGGATATTTCAAAATATTGTTTTATCTTTGTAAGGTAATCAATTAACAAATAGAAATTATGAGTGATGAAAATATAGACAATTTAATAGAGTGGTTGTGTATTGGTATAGCTTTATTCATTTTAACATTAATATAAGATGAGAAATATAACTAAAAATCAAAGAATTGTCAGAGTTGATGATGTAAAATTCACTAAAGCAATTGAAACAGAAGAACATATTTATTTTGTAGATGAAAATGAGGGTGATGAAAATGCAAATACGTTAATGTATTCAAAGATAAATTTATCTTTAATATCCAATAACCATTTTGCGAATGGTAGTATTATTGAGGATATTTTAAATGGAAATGCAACTAAAATAGTTAAGTCATTCCAATACAATTACAATGAAATTTTAAAGAATAAAGATACATATTGATTGATTACACATTTATTATGTAAACCACCCAAATTTAATGAGATTTATTTGGGTGGTTTTTTATTTAAAATAAATTAGGATATTTCAAAATATTGTTTTATCTTTGTAAGGTAATCAATTAACAAATAGAAATTATGCAAATAAAAACAGATTTTTTCAACAACGTACAAAGCGAATTAGACGCTAAATATTTTCCAAACGTAAAGTATTATGGAGATGATAAGAAATGTACAAAATTACACTATCAAACAGAGTTATTTAATAATGGTTGTTTGGGTTATAATAAGTATATCTTGAATGTTGCAAAACTTTGTAAAGATACAGAAGACAACATTAAAGAAATTGTAAATAAACATATTAACTTTTAGAAATTATGAAAAGAGAATTAGCAACAATAACAGCCTATATACAAGCACATAATTTACTTGAAGGTAGTTTCCTTAACACTATTGATGAGGCATTTAGAATAGCTAAATTATTTACCAAAGAATATGGTAAAGATTGTAAATGGGTAGAAGTTAGTTATGAAGAAACGATTGAAGAGTTTACGAACCATAATAAAAAACAAAAATTTTAACAAAACTTTAACATAAACCACTTGTAAGAGTGGTTTATTTTCACTACCTTTACATAGTAATAAAAAGAAAGGTGTGACAACTTGATACGTAGACTCCAACATATACCTATTTTTTTTTAAGATAAAACTTTAACATAATATTAACATTTGAAATGTTGTAGGTATCAAATAAATTCTTATCTTTGTAAGGTAATCAATTAACAATTAGAAATTATGAGAGTAGTCAATACAAAAGTTTATCAGTTTAGTGAATTAAGTGATGAAGCGAAACAAGTAGCTATTGAGAATTATAGAAATGAAGACCAAGATTTTGGAAATTGGGTAGTTGATGATTGTGCATTATTAGAACCACAAGAGAGTGAATTAAGAGAATTATTTGGTGTAGATTATGATTTTCCACTAATTAAAAACAACAGAACAGATATTTATTTTAACACAGATAGAAACAGATTTTTAGATTGTTCAAAAGCTATTGAAATTACAAATGATAAGAAGTTTTTAAAATGGTTAGGTATTGATATAGAGGTTAAGGGTTTAGAATACATTGGTTATTCCATTTTAGCATCAAGATTTAGAAATGGTGATACAACTATTGATTTTGATAATTATCCAAGTGATTTTGATGAAGTTATATTATTGGCACAAAGTAAATTTAATAACCATATTCAACACGTATTAAAAGGAATTGAAGAAAGTATTAATTATCGTTATAGTGATGTATCTATAATAGAGGATATTGAATCAAATGAGTATGAATTTTTAAGTAATGGTGAAAAATTTTAACAAAACTTTAACATAAACCACTTGCAAGAGTGGTTTATTTTCACTACCTTTACATAGTAATACAAAGAAAGGTGTAACAATTTGAAACGTAGACCCCAACATATACCTATTTTTTTTTAAGATAAAACTTTAACATAATATTAACATTTGAAATGTTGTAGGTATCAAATAAATTCTTATCTTTGTAAGGTAATCAAATAACAATTAGAAATTATGAATATCAGCAAGGACAGATTGACAGATTTAAAGTATGCAATTGTAGATGAGTTAGTTGCACAAGGGTATATAAAGGATTGTACAGATACGGATAATAACGAGGAAGTTGATGTTGAAAACCTCATACAAAACGTAATGGAACGTACATTTGAAATAGAATAAATTAACCCTAAAAAACTTTAACATAATATTAACATTTGAAATGTTGTAGGTATCAAATAAATTCTTATCTTTGTAAGGTAATCAAATAACAATTAACAATTAGAAATTATGATTTTAGCTACTACAATACAAAATAGACTTTTAAAAGTTGTGGAAAGTCCTGAAACGTTTTGCTATGATTTTGACATAAGATATTTACAACGTTGGGTAAATTTACACCCTCAATGTTTCCCTAAATTTATTTTAAAAGGAAAGTTTGAACCAAAATTTATATGGAATGATAAACTAGAAGATTTTAGTTGGGAAATTCATAAAATTAATTAATTATGAAAGAAGTAAATGATTTAGATTTTTTAAACCTTTTTTGGGTAGAAGCTAAAAAAATAGGACAGAAAGTATTAATAGAATTACCACAATTTAACGAACCTTTGATAAAAAGTGGTAATTCTTTAATGTATATAGTTAAGTTTTCAGATTTAGGAAATGATTGGAGCGTTAAAAGCGTTTTATCAAGATTGGGAGGTAAAAGCCTTACCTTAAAAGTTTTGTCAGAAAAAATAAATTATATGATTTTACAAGGTAGAGCAAACGATGTTAAACCTATGTTAATCAAAATTTGTAGTGGTAGAATTAAGCATTTATCGCAACCAAAAAATAAACATTACGTAAATAATCCAAATATAACGGCAAAACCATTAGGTAATGGACATTTTCGTTGGGATTATGGAGCGCACACGTTAACAACGGCAGAAATAAACCATGTAAAAAAATATTTCAATATTAGTACAGTTACTAAAGTTAAAAATACAAGACCATTAAATTTAACAAAACTTTAACATAAACCACTTGCAAAAGTGGTTTAATTGTTTTATCTTTGTAAGGTAATCAAATAACAATTAGAAGATATGAACTACTTACTATTTAGCCAAGACCAAGACCAACCGATAAAATGGTTTACAAAGTTTGATAAAGAAGCGATAAAAATCGAAATTATTAACCACTTAAAAGAACACAAAACAGATGTTTTAGAACTTTGTAAAGAATACAGTAAAACAGACTTAAAAAACTATGTAGGGTATAATATTATAAGTTTCTACCAAAACAATAAAGAAGTTCCTAGTAAAGTTGTTATAAGAGGTAATAAAGAGTATTTTAAACCATTAACAAATTAGAAATTATGAACACAATCTATCAAAAAACAGAAAAAAGTCAACGTAAGATAAAGGCTTATGAGGTTGGAGAGAAAGAAAAAGCTATGAATAAAGGTTGGAATCTAACAGATAAATTACCGTCAATAACAACGTATTCAAACTACTTAAATATAGCGTCTATAAGATTTAGTTTGACTATGAATGAATGTAGAGATAGATTTGGATTATTTACAAACCAACAATGGGAAACCTTATTAAATTAGAGATTATGAGAAACATACCACCATTAAAAATGTAAATTAACAAAACTTTAACATAAACCACTTGCAAAAGTGGTTTAATTGTTTTATCTTTGTAAGGTAATCAAATAACAAATTAGAAATTATGAAAAATATTCAAATTGAAGAAGCGAAAAAACTATTAGAAGCAAATGGTTACCAAGTTGCTAATTTATGGTGTGTTGCTGATGTCCAAGGTAAATTTAAGTGTACTGATAAAGAAGCTTTAGAGATACTTGAAAGTGCATTAACAAATGATGCTACTATGGAACAAATATGGTTCGCTATTGATTTTCACGCAGAAGAATGTGGGTTATTAGAAATTTAACAAAACTTTAACATAAACCACTCTTGCAAGAGTGGTTTAATTGTTTTATCTTTGTAAGGTAATCAAATAACAAATAAAAATTATGAAAAATAAGAAAACAAATATTTACATTTTAGGTACGAATAACTTTTGGTTTTCAACAACCGAAATAGAGTATAATTCAGAAGAAGAATTGCAACTAAAAATTAACGCAGAATTAAGCGAGGTTATACAAGGTATATTATAACTTTATACAAATTAACGAAAAATAATAACATAAACAAGCAATTTTTCATTATTTTTTTGTCTTTTTCATTTTATCTATATATTTATTAATGTGGATACAAAAATAAATAAAACAAACGAAATTCATTTAAGAATCACAGATTCTACTAAAACTGAATTGCAACAATATTGTTTGGAAAACAATATTGATATGTCTAAATTAATTACTAAACTGATTCTAAAAGAATTAGAAAATAAATAATGATTAGAACATCTAAACATATTATCTCAAATGCTAATCAAGGGAAGCAAGCTTCCCTTGACCAAGTATTTATTGATTATAAACATGATTTAGAAATATATATAAACTATATAATAGAGGGCATATTACCCCTTAAACCTAATTTATCATCTAAATTACTTCCTACAGAAGTAATAAAACATAGTAGATATAAACAAATAATTTATAAACAAGCATCAGAAATTATAAGAAGTCAATTAGATAAATCAAAGAAGAAAAGATATTCATCATATAAAAACATATATACATATATGATGAAGAATCATCCTGATTCTTCATTCTGTAAAACTAAATTCTCTGACCTATCACTAAATAATATATTAAAAACTAAATATTTCACTAAACCTAACCTAAATAATATTAGTATTAATTTAGATGAAAGATTTTTTAACATACAAAATGGGAACCATTTTGATAACTTTGTTAATCTTAAATTACCTTATTTTAATGAAAAGGGCACTCGTGCCCTACAAATAAATATTCCATTTAATCATCATAAACATTCGTTATCATTTAAACATAATACGTTTAAATTAAGAAATAACATACAAATTAAGAAGGTAAAGGATAATTATTATATTGCATTAATTTGGGAAAAAGAGATTGATATTAAAACCAATGGCAAAGCCATTGGAATTGATATGGGTTATAAAAAATTAATTGTTACATCTGATAATCAGTTTATTAATGGTGATTTAAGTGATATATATTCTAAGATAAGTAGATGTAAACAAGGTAGTAATGGATTTAAACGAAGTTTAAATCATAGAGATAATGAAATAAATAGGTTATGTAATTTAATTAACATCGAAGATGTTAATAATATAATCATAGAAGATTTGGTATCAGTTAAAACTGGTAAAAAATATTTTACAAATAAAATACAAAGATGGTCTTATGCTAAGACCATTGATAAAATAAATAGAATGTGTGAGGATAACGGTATTATGCTGGTGAAGGTTTCACCAGCATATACCTCACAAACATGTTCTAGTTGCGGTCATGTAGATAAGAAGTCTCGCCAAGGCGAGACCTTCAAATGTAGAAGTTGTAAATATGAAATAGATGCTGATTATAATGCAAGTATTAATATTTATAATAGAGGGATTTATAGTTTCTCTAACTAAAAAATTCATTATTTTTCATAATAATGGGTAACTATTAACGAAAATCATTATGATATAAATACAGATGGTATAGAGTTACACGTTGTATTGGGCGAAATGAAATTTAGTAATTTAAGTATTTAATCTTTTTAAATTTAACAAAACTTTAACAAAAACCACTTGTAAGAGTGGTTTAATTGTTTTATCTTTGTAAGGTAATCAAATAACAAATTAGAAACTATGAAAAGATACACAATTTACCCTAAAGAATATTATGGCGAGAAATATATTCAACTATACCTTGACTACACAAAGAAAGAAGCTTTAAAGTTATATAGAGAGAAATTTCCACAATTTACAAGAAAAGAACTATTAATAGAATAAGAATAAATTTTAACAAAACTTTAACATAAACCACTTGCAAGAGTGGTTTTATTGTTTTATCTTTGTAAGGTAATCAAATAAGAATATTATGAAAGTTATAAGACAAGTTGGGAATTACACATTAATCAAGAATACTACACACAGTATTAGTTTATGTTATTATATTGATAATGGAGAGGATGTTAGTGAGTACCTAGATGAGTGGGACATACAACATTTAAAGTTTGTTAAAGATGATGAATTTGTTATGGAGTGTAAGAAGTTTATGTAAGAAGTTTATGTAAATTACTTAATTTCTTCCCCCACCCAATTTATAAACTAACAAATAAGTAGTAGAATTAAGTTTAAGAATATTAATAGAATAAGAATAAATTTTAACAAAACTTTAACATAAACCACTTGCAAAGGTGGTTTATTATTCTTACCTTTGTAAGGTAATCAAATAACAAATAACAAATAACAAATTAGAAACTATGGCGGTATTAACACAACAACAAGTTAATAAGAAGTACAAAGGGAAATATATTGAGGTTTTAAGTACTTATGATTATTCAGAACAACGAAATATGTATGAAGTTTTGGAAGTTTCTTCTACTATTAAAGAGAATATGACTTTAGGTCAAGACGTTGGAACTTCTTTGGAGTATCGTAGGTAGTTTTTAAACGATTTTAACCATTAAAATACTATTTAGTTATGTAGTGTAGCTTTTAAAATAATAACCCTTTAAAATTAAGATTATGAACTATACTAAATTATTAGAAGATTATTTGAATAGAGGAGAGGGCGATGCAAAAGTATTAACTTATTATTCTACTACTGAAGCAACAGTTGTGATACGTTATGAATATAAGGGTAAGACTGAAAAGTTAGATATTCCTTTGTTTGACTTACTCACATTTGTTTACAGTAAAATTTCTGTTTAATTCTTTTTTGCGGAAAATCAATACAACAATCTTTTTTAATAAACAACTTTTATTTTACAAAACTTTTACTTATCTTTGTAAAGAATTTAAAAACTATAAATTATGAAAACAACTGAAAAAATAAAACGGTTAATTGAGGGCGAATATTAGTACTATGAATAAAATATACTTTTTTATTCAGAAAAGAGTAGTACTAAAAGATTGTGTACACTCTGAAAATAATGGAATGACAACGATAATTACTAACGCTCAATATAATGATGTTAATGAAATAATACTTTGTACTGAAATAAAACACCCAGAAGATGAAACCACATTTCTTTGGGTTAACGCATCTCAAGTAGCCTATATTAAAGAGTTTGACCACTATTTAAACCAATATATGGATAAGAGTGGTAAATGTGTTAACTCACTAACTAAAATGTCTAATATCGACTTAAAATTGGTTGGACAGTTTGATATTTATTTAAAAGTATATATATAACGTAAGTTGGTACACAATTGTGTACCATACGATAAATGCGAAGCGTAATAAACCCATATCACATTTATTTTATACGTAGGAGTCTTATAAGTGTAAAATAATTAAACTCACTATACACAATTGTGTGCCATACGATAAATGCGAAGCGTAATTAACCTAACCATCAATAACTAAACGCAATAAACCATAGTAATACATTAGGACTCATGAAGACCCAATAACACCAACAAAAAACAAAAGATTTTAAATAGTTATTTTGTTAATGGTATACATTAATAAAACTTTATTAAGATTTATAAAACTTCAGATATAAGTTAAGTAATCACACCAACATAAATTTCATGGGCGTAATCTAATGTTAAAACATTCAAATTAAAACATACAATAACCTTTAATTACTAATAGTAATTAATTCACGTATTTAAAATAAATTATTAAGAAACCTAATAACTATAAACTTTTAACTAAAAAGCACACTTAACCCTCATAACTAAATTATTTAAGATTATAATACCGCAAAGATAAAGATTAATTCCCACTTATCCTAATTTAATATGTTAATATTATGTTAAATTTATTATTTAGAATTAATTCTAAATAACTCATTTTAAACCATTACAAAGATAATAATTAATTTTCATAATAACCTAATTTAATATGTTAAAAATTACTATTTATATTAATTCTAAATAATTTGGTTATTAGGTAGGTCGTAGTCTACGTATCAGACTTTCATATCTTTCTTTGTATTACTATGTAAAGGTACAATAAATTTCGTTACTAACCTAATTATAAATGTTAAAGTTATGTTAAATAAAACTTTAACAAAATTTTAACATTTTAAATGTTGTAGGTATCAAATAAATTATTATCTTTGTAAGGTAATCAATTAAGAATTAGAATATATGAAATTATCTAAAAACATAATTAAAGCATTAGTATTAACTTTAATATTAATAGTAATACTTTTTATCATTGAAGTTTCAAACGTATTTTTTGGAGCTGATAAAGTATTTCTTGGGTGCTTGGGTTTAACCCCATTAATTTTATATTGGTGCGTTAAAACTGACTATCGTAAAAGATAATTAAATTTTAACAAAATTTTAACACTTAAAAGCTTGTAAGTATCAAAAAAATTCTTATCTTTGTAAGGTAATCAAATAACAACATTTAAAACCTCAAAATTATGACAACTACATTAAACCCAATTTATTCAAATCAAAAAAGTTTTTACAAAAAAGCAAATGTAGAAACCCACAAAGATGTGGTAAAATTAGAAAGTTACAATACAATTGTAGCGGTAAAACAAGGTAATAAGATAAGCGTTAAGGGTTATTTTTCAAAAACAACGGCAATACACATAAACGAATTTTTAATGCAAAGTGGAGCGGAAAAATTATCAAAAAAAGAATTGGATTTATGCCCAACAATTGAATTGTAACTTTAACAAAACTTTAACATAAACCACTTGCAAAAGTGGTTTATTTTTGTTTTAATATAAAACTTTATAAGGTAGGTCGGAGTCTACTTCTTAGGCTCTTATACCTTGCTTTGTATTACTATGTAAAGGTACAACAAATTTCATTACTAACCTAATCATAAATGTTAAAGTTATGTTAAATAAAACTTTAACATAACTTTAACATTTGAAATGTTGTAGGTATCAAATAAATTCTTATCTTTGTAATGTAATCAAATAACAATTAGAAGATATGGTAAAATTTAGAAAAACTTTCTCATTCGCAATAGGTGTTTATTTAATTAATAAAATTCATTCGATGCTCACACAAAGTGCCTACTCACATTTATATTGGGTGTTGATAATTGGTGTAATTAGTTGTAATTTAATTTTAAAACTTTAACAACATTATTATGGAAAAATTAAAATTAAGAGATTTATCAGTATATTTGCCTTATGGACTTAATGGGTTGGATGAATTAAAGCAAAGGGTTAAAATTATTGGTTTTAAAAATGAAACGTATTTTATTGAAAGTGGAAATGTTAATGCGTATGGAGATATTTTATCACTAGTACCAATTTTAAGGCCACTTTCAGACATTACAAAAAATATTACAATTAATGAAATTACATTCATACCTATTAAGAAATTAAATGAACATATTGGGTTTTATAATTCGAGATTTATTGATTATGACGATGGGGAAAGTAAAAACACTTTACATTTTAGTTTTTTCGATGTTTATTTTGAATCTTTAGAATTTGACAAAATTTTAGAGATTCAAAATAAACTTTTAGAGTGGCATTTTGATATTTACGGACTTATTGATAAAGGATTAGCGATTGACATTAACACAATTAAATAATTTTAAAACTTTAACATAAACCACTTGCAAGAGTGGTTTTTTTGTTGTACCTTTACATAGTAATACAAAGAAAGGTGTAACAACTTGAAACGTAGACCCCAACATATACCTATTTTTTTTTAAGATAAAACTTTAACAAAATTTTAACATTTGAAATGTTGTAGGTATCAAATAAATTCTTATCTTTGTAAGGTAATCAATTAACAAATAGAAATTATGTCAAAAGCAACTTATTTTAAAAGTCTTCAAGATAACGCAAAATTCAATAGAAGTTTTGATGCTATTATAACAATGCAACAATTAAAATTCCAAATAACAAAATATTGGTCGTGGGGCGTATCAAAAGTAATTAACTATGTAGTTAATCCTTCAAATGTTTTAATCTTATCAGTTAACGCAAATAGACTAAAAGGGTTCGTAGTCATTACATTAGCCGCAAATGACACATATAGTATTGATTTTTTAAATAGTCGATATGGTAAAGCATTTGATAGCTTAACCGATGTTTACTTTGATGAGTTAACAAATGTAATTGATGAGTTAATTGAAAAGAAAAGTAATTACATATATTAACAAAACTTTAACATAAACCACTTGCAAAGGTGGTTTATTATTCTTACCTTTGTAAGGTAATCAATTAAGAATTAGAATATATGAAAAATCAGTTATTTGAAAGTAATAGTAATGTTTATACTGTGAGGTTATTATGGGATGTTGGGCAACCTTTTGTCTGTGGTAGTTTAGAAGAAGTTGTTAAATATTCACTAAAAGAAAATAATGGGATTGACTATTTTGCTGAAATAACAAATTTAGGGTTTAAAAAGTTAAGTAAGAAATATTTAAAAACCATATTGGGTGTAAGAGGATTAAATGAATTATCCAAAAGTTTGTTTTCAATATATTAACAAAATATTAACATAAACCACTTGCAAAGGTGGTTTTTTTGTTGTACCTTTACATAGTAATACAAAGCAACCGAGAAAAGGTGAGAAGTAGACTCTAGCCTACACCTATTTTTTTTTAAGATAAAACTTTATAAGATAGGTCGGAGTCTACGTATCAAGTTGTTACACCTTGCTTTGTATCTTTCAACATAGTAAAGGTACAACAAATTTCATTACTAACCTAATTATAAATGTTAAAGTTATGTTAAATAAAACTTTAACAAAATATTAACAAAATATTAACACTTAAAAGTTTGCAAACATAAAATAAATTCTTATCTTTGTAAGGTAATCAATTAACAATTAGAAATTATGAAAGAATACACTTATTCAAGAATACCAACGAAGTCAGAAATCAAATTTGGAGAGGGTGCTACACACTATAAAGATTTTAATGAATCTTTAGTAACCAAAAAAAATGGAACGCTAAAAAGGTGGGTTAAATGCCATATTGATGGGTTAAGATATTATAGGTAATTTTAACGAAATATTAACATAAACCATTTGTAAAAGTGGTTTATTATTCGTATCTTTACATAGTAATTAAATCAATAACCTTTAAAAATTAAAATTATGCAAACTTATAATTTAGAGTTCAAAAAAAATGGGAACGCTATTTTCGTTAATGAAGATAACAAAAAAGATAAAATTAAAGTAAATGAACTTTTAAGATTTGGTACTCCTTGGACTGGTAAAAATGAAGACTATAAAGATATTGAGGGTTACTTTGAAGACTGCAATTGTTTTTCGCAAAGTAATTACTCAATTGACTTTTATCAGTTGTCTAATTGTGGCGAAGTTTTAACAAATTTTGCACAATAAATAATATCTTCGCTTTTAACTTTTGGCGATAAACTAAAAGTTTTTTATTAAATTTAACATATATAATTAGGTTACTAATAAAATTTTCACTACCTTTACATAGTAATACAAAGCAACCGAGAAAAGGTGAAAAGTAGACTCCGTCCTACACAATAACCAAATTATTTAGAATTAATCTAAATAATAACTTTAACAAAATATTAACATTTGTTATTAGGTTACTAATCTAATTTTTCGTATCTTTACATAGTAATGCAAAGGTATCGAGTGTTACACTAAATCTTAACAAAACTTTAACATATATAATTAGGTTATAACAAAACTTATACGTATCTTTACATAGTAATTAAATCATAAACCATTAAAATCTCAAAATTATGTCATTAGAAAACAAAACTTTAGAATTACTTTTAACAACTACTAAAAATAAAACCGTTTCTTTCACTTCACTTACTTATACAAATGAGCAGGGAGAAAAAGCAACTCATTTAATCAATTTAAACGCCACATACGCAAAAGCTAAAATTAAAGATATTAATACCTTAAAAAGTATTGATAACAATTCTTTAGGTAGTGAAATTTTAATCCAAGCTAAAGATGAATTATTGGCATCATTAGAAAAACCAAGCGAAGCCCACTCTAAAGGTCAAATTGAAGCTTATACCAATATTAATGGAGCATTAAAATTTCATAATCAAACAAATGATATTTATATGTTCGGACTTGTTGCAAAGAAAAAAGTTTTAAGTGTTGGGGTTTATAAAGAAACCAATAAACGAGAATTAACAATTGCTAAAGATAAAATTAAAAAAGATTATAAACTAAAAACCGCAACATATAAACAATTTAAAATATCTAGGTTTGCAAAAGTTTCATTAAATAAAGAAACAATCGAATTTACAATGGATAAATAAAAATAATTAAAAACCTACTAAAAGTAGGTTTTTTTTTTAATGTTAATTAAAACTTTAACAAAACTTTAACATATGTTATTTGTATACACCAAAAAAATGTCGTACCTTTATGTTGGCACACTATATATAAAAAAAACTTTAACAAAACTTTAACATATGTTATTTGCATATACCAAAAAAATGTCGTACCTTTATGTTGGCACACTATATATAAAAAAAAACTTTAACAAAACTTTAACAAAACTTTAACATATTAAATTAGGTTATTAGTTATACGCATACGAACGTCATAAGACACGTATAAGGGTTATGTGCCAACACGTACCCCCCCCCTCCCGTATACCCCCCTCCCGTATCCCCCCTCCCGTATACCCCTCCCGTGCGTCCTGTATATGGCCAATCGGATTTGTGTTCAAATTTTTTTTGAAAATTTTTGGGTATAGAATTTGGTTCTTTAATTTTTTTTGAAAATTTTTGGGTATAGAATTTGGTTCTTTAATTTTTTTTGAAAATTTTTGAAAATTTTTGGGTATAGAATTTGGCTCTCAAAATTTTTTTTAGGAATTTTTGGCTATGGGAATCTGGCTCTTTAATTTTTTTTAGGGATTTTTTTTGGAACTGGGATAAATTATGTATCTTTGCTCTTATTACATTAATTTAAAATCACGGTTTATTATGGCGACTAAATTAGAGAAGGATATTATTAGGGAGTCTACTATTAAAGTTGACGGTAGGGAATTGCTTGTTACGCTTAGTTCTAAGCAAGAGATTAGGTTTAAGTTAAAGGGAATGAAGTCTGGCGAGTTATCTATTGGTATGGACGAGTTATATGGGCAATTGAATGGTGGTGTTGTTGTTGTTGACGCACCGATTAATAATTTAAGTGTTATTGACATTAATTCGTCTAATTCGCCTATGATTAGTTTATTTGATTTAAGGAGTTTGAGTGCTGTATCGGCTTTTGATTTGGGCACTACTATTAAGTTTGACAATTTGCTTAGTGAGTTGATTAGTAATAATGATGAGCGTAGGTTAATTTTGGGTAAGTAGGTTATAATTTGGTGGAACCATGTCGTTCTGCGTATGACATCTTTAGGGTTTCTTTTTTCTAAATTTTTTCTTTTTCCAGAATGGGTTAGTATTTTTTCGATTTTTTTCGGCTTTGCTAACTTTTAGTTTATCGAAGCCGAATTTATCGATTAGGATGTTTAGGTTTAATTTCCAGTTTATTTGGGATTTCTTTTTATGTTCTACGAAGCATTCCACTAGGTATGTCACGACTTCTTTATGGTTCCATTGGTTAACATTTTCTAGGTGTTTAAATGCTTCTGCTTGTTTGCCGATTGCGAATGTTCTACCTATATGTTTGATAAAGTGGCACCTTGGACAAAGTGATACTAGGCCTATTAGCGTTTGGGTTTTTAGTTTATAGTTATAGTCCCAAATTTCGTGACATTCTACGTTGTGTCTATAGCCTTGATTTTTACCATTATCGTTACAGATTTCACATTTATGGTTAGCTTTTTCGTAGGATTCTTTTCTTAGTTTATCCCATTCATTTTTTGTTAAGACGCTTCTTAGGTTTGAGAAGAATACGGTTGATGGGATTAATTCTACGGTTAGTTTAGGTTTTTTCATATAGCATTATTTTTATGTTTTTCTCACTATGAAATTATTTTTTAGTTGGAATCTTGGGATTAGGTATCCTTTGGTATTGCTACCTGAGTCGCCACTAAATTGTGTTGTTTTAAAGTTGGATATTTTAATTAAGTTTAGGAGGTCTTTAGTTTTTATGTACCATATTTCGTTTAGGAATTTATAATAGGTTACGAACCATTTTGCTTCTGTTACTATTATTCCAGATTCTTTACCTCTACATTCGAATTCCACGAATATATTTCCTGTATCGTTATATGGTTTACAGAAGACATCTGTTTTAATTTCATATTTTATATTTTCACCATTTTTTTCTATTATCAAATCGAATTTATTATTTTTATTATTGGAGATAAGTTTGCCCCCCATTTTGATTAAATCATTTGCAACGGTATCTTCGCCATTTTCACCGACAATTAGGTCTTTTTTAAAATCATAGTTACTCATAATTATTTTTTAATAAAACTTGTTAATTTTTAACTTTAAAGTAAAGTCTTTTTGAATTAAATTAGGTTAGTTTTAATATGTTGGTTGGTTATTTTTATTAATCTTTCCATATCATTTATTGTAAAGGTTTTTACTAATAGTTCAATTACCAAGCTTTGAATTACTAGTAGGCTATTTTTATTTAGGAGAACTCTTTTTTCGTCTCCTATTTTATTAATAACCACATAATTATGATATTTTCTTAGGCCGTAATTATTTCTAATTTTTTTCTTAACAACTGATTTTTTAAGGAATGATAATATTACCTTATCAATTTCATCGAGTTCCATTATTCACATTTTATTATAAATATATTTATTTATAATAAAAATTTTGTATATTTGCATTATAAAATATATAAATTATGGCATTAGAGATTACAAATGCTAATTTCCAAATGGAATTAGCTCAGAGAGAGATATTGGTTGTTGATTTTAACGCAAAGTGGTGTGGACCTTGTAAGGTTTTGGGACCAATCATTGATTCGTTATCGGATGATTTGTCTGGTGACGATACCATTGGTATTGGTAAGTCTGACGTTGACACAAATTCTGATTTGGCAAAGAAGTTTGATGTTAGGAGTATACCTACTATACTTTTCTTTAAAGGTGGTGAGGTTGTTAATAGGTTAGTTGGTTTACAGTCAAAGGTTGATTTGAATGTAATGATTGATAGTTTAAGATAATGGGTAAGCCTATAATTAATGATAAGACCATGAGTTTTATTGAGTCTTATTTAAATAATCCATCACCAGTGGGTTATGAGGCTAGTAGTCAGAGAATATGGATGGATTATTTGGAGCCATTTGTTGATACTTTTGACACTGACATTTATGGTACCGCAGTTGGTTTTATTAAGGGTAATAATGGTTCTGGTATTGTTAAGAAGGTTGTTATTGAGGCTCACGCTGATGAGATTTCATGGTCGGTAAATCACATATCTGATGAGGGTTTAATTTACGTTATACGTAATGGTGGTAGTGACCATCAAATTGCGCCTTCTAAAAGGGTTAAGATACACACTAAAAATGGGTTAATCGATGGTGTTTTTGGTTGGCCCGCTATTCACACTAGAAAAGGTAAGGATGTTGAGATTAAGGTTGACACTAATTTTATTGATGTTGGTTGTATTTCTAAGGATGAGGTTATTGCTTTGGGGGTTCATGTTGGTTGTGTTATTACTTATCCAGATGAATTTATGGTTTTAAATGGTAATAAATTTGTTTGTAGGGCCATTGATAATAGAATGGGTGGTGTTATTATTGCTGAGGTTGCTCGTTTATTAAAAGAAAATGGTGATGAATTACCTTTTGAATTGTATATTGTTAATTCTGTTCAAGAGGAGATAGGTCTTAGGGGTGCTCAAATGATTACTGAGACGATAAAACCAGATGTTGCGATTATAACGGATGTTTGTCACGACACTACGACTCCTATGATAAATCAAAAAATTGAGGGTACAATTAAGATGGGTTCTGGTCCAGTTATAACGTATGCACCAGCTGTTCAAAATAATCTACGTGAGATGATTATTGGTATTGCTGAGCAGGAGGCTATTCCATTTCAGCGTTTGGTATCTTCTAGTCAAACTGGAACTGATACGGATGCGTTTGCTTATAGTAATGGTGGTGTTGCCTCAGCATTAATATCGTTACCTTTACGCTACATGCATACAACCGTAGAAATGGTTCACAAAGATGATGTTGAGAATGTGATTAGATTAATTTACGAAACGATACTGAGTATCAATGATGAAACTAATTTTACTTATTTTTAACAAAAAAAACCCTTAGATTATATAATTTAAGGGTTTTTTTTTATATTTATATAATATAATATAATAGTATATGAAAAGGATTATAATAAGCGAAACACAAAAAAGGGTAATTATCAATTATATTAATGAGGTTAATAATCATGATAGGTTAATAAAAACCGTTGTTAGTGATTTGAATTTGAATTACGAAAAAGCTGTTGGTGTTAATGAGCTTGGTAATGAATTTTATAATATTCCTATGATTGGGAAAAAGGTTGATAATACCAATATAACGCCAAAATCGTTATTAGAATATTTCAAGGTTAAGTATAGCGTTAGTTCTGATTTTCTTAAGCAAGTTATTAGTGATTGGTATTACGGAAGTTTTAGTAAAGATGGTTCTCTAAGTAAAAATGTTTCTTTAAAATAACATTAATTTAAAATTAAATAAATTGAAAACAAGGAGAGATTGGTTAGAGGACAGGGTAAGGCGACTTTTAACTGATGTATACGGAGATTTCACAACAGATTTAGAGCATGAGTATGAGGATAAGATAGTTACATTGTTGATGACGGAGGAATATTCAAAGAAAGAGCAGTGGGTAACTTATAATCAATTAATGTTAGAGTTAAAACATAGTTTGAATAACAATTTAGGTGTTGTTGAGTTACAATATAGGTTGACTGATAATGAGAATCCTAAAAATGTTTGTATTAGTATAATAGATAATTTGGAGGTTAAAACTCCAGAAATGTTAAGATTATATGAAAAAATAAAAAAGTTTATTTAATTAGTAACTAAAATTCTAAAAAAAATAATATGAACAAATTAAAGTTTAGGATTAAACGTGGGGTTGGGAAATATAATTTATTGGATAGGACATATGATAAATTCATCAAAGAATCTTTAAATAGGTGTAATGATTTAAATATAGATAGGTGGGAATTGTATTCATTAATCATGGATGAATTATTAATTGCTGGTAAAGGTGATTTTTTTGAGGAGGCTAAGTATCGTATGACTGAGGGTGAGGACCCTAATGTTGTTATGTTATCAATTTGTGATAAGGATGAGGAGACTAGGATACTTTTTAATTGTTATGTATCTAAATTAGAATCATATATTGAGAATGATTTGATAATTAGGTTTTCTAACAAAAAAAGTGTGTTTTAAGTATGGTTGCAGAGGGTAGGGTAATATTTTTAGCGGAGAGATATAATGTATTGGAGGATGTTGAGTTCTTACTTTATGAGGTTAATAGTGATAAAAAAATAGTGAAATTTTTAAATCAAATTATCTTTATGTACGAAGATGTTTTCATTAAAACCGTATTTTATAAAGGTGAGTTAATTAATAAATATAAGCGAATTATTTGGCTTTCAGAGTATAGTTTTATTAGTATAATCGAATCGGACCCAACGTTAAATAAAATTTATTCACAATGGATATTATCATTATTTACGAATCACATTAATAATAATGAGTTTGATGAGGCTGTTAGGTTAGTGTTAGAGGATTTGGGTGGTTTAACTGAATTACTTTTTAAATTTGATGAGGTTAAGAATAAGGTTGATTTTAAGAGATTATGTAGGTTAAAATTGAAAATAGTTCAACCATCTGACATAAATAAATTCAAGGACATTGGTGATTTATTCACTGCTGTAGACCCTTTCATTGAGAGGGACGTAAGTGATTTTAAGAAAAAAATTTTAAATATTGAAAACGCTGGTGATGGGTTGATAATGTTTGAGGATAAGGACTTTTTGGTTTTCACACCTTTCACCGCTAAATCTAGTGCTTTACTAGACGGTATTGTAAATTGGTGTACTGCTAAGGATGGTTCTTCTATGTTTAATTCATATACAAATAGAAAAAAACCTGATGGTAAGAAGTCAAGATTATATATTATATTTGAAAAATCATTTATTGAGCAAGGTATTGGTGAGATTTACCAATTTCATTTTGAGAGTGGTCAATATATGGATAGGTCAAATTCTAGTGTTGACCCAAAGGAAATTGTTTGCGCTTCTAAGAAATTATCTCAATTTTTTAAAAATGAGTTGATGAAAATATATAGAATTAAAGGTGTTTCTAGTAGTTTAACCAATCCATATTTGCGTGGTTTATTTAAATTAGGTTTAGGTGAATACGTATTTGACATTGTGGCTGATGATATTGAGGTTTTAATTATTGAGAATAGTTCGATAATTAACATAAGTAATATTGTTAGGTTAAAAAACTTGAAACATGTTTACATTGGGAATTGTGGTATTATTGAAATTCCCAAAAATATTGATGAGTTAATTTATTTAGAGGTTTTATCCTTACCTGACAATAAAATTAAGAGTATTCCAAAAAGTTTATATGGTTGTATAAATCTGAAGATAATAAACTTAACTAACAATGGGGTTGAGCTTGACCCTAATCACTTAAATGAGGATAAGTTAATAATTACTTAGCGACCTTATGGTTATATCAGTAGTTAAAATATCAACTTTTTTTAATGAATATTTAATTTTTACTAATTTTCCTTATATTTATTGTATATAATAAAATATTTATTAAAAACCATATAAGAATGTCAAAAAAAGTTGAGGTACGTGAAGATGATTTAGTTAATGTAATAGCAAATATAGTTGAAGAAACTGTTGAGGCTAGGAAAGTTGAGTGGTTGCAATCTGAAAAAACTAAATGGTTAGCTGAAAGTAAGATAGTTGTAACTAACGTTTTACTTGAGAAAATAAATGGTTTAGAGAAGCAGGTTAAACTACTTACCAACAAATAAAATTTACATAGTTTAAGTTTAAATTATAAAGTTAACCCCAATGGGGTTAACTTTTTTTGTTTACTATTTTATGGGGGGGGGCTACTGTTAAGAACGCAAAATTAAGAACTGATATTAAATATGATAATAAAAGAATTTGCTTTTCACGTGAATATATTGGTGTAAACTCATCTAAGTTTTTCTAAGTTTTTTTGACCAATCAACTGATTTAATAACTGGTATTAGAATACCACTAATTATATTAATTAATTCGGAAGTTACTAGCACTGAACCAACAATTTCTTTTGTTGCTGAGGCGACAACGCCAGTAAACCATGTTAAGATAGGTCCTATTTCGATAGTCGTAGCTGCCAATTCTTTTAAGTCTTTAAAAGTATTAAAAACACCAGTGATTCCACCAATTATATTCACATTTTGGTTAATATAGTCAACGCCACCACTAACCATGTTACCAAGAATTGATTGTTGTAGGTAAGTTAATAAAGTTAAAAATCCCAAAATCATTAAAAACCCTTTCCAACCAGTTTGATTTGAAACTGATGTTGCAACTTTTTCAATGTGTAACATTAGTTTTTCAAATTTATCATTAAAACCAGATTTGGAATTACTCATAAAATTCAAAATTTTTGTAACATTTTGTTTTATTTTATTAATGAGGTCTAAAAACCCTTTTTTAATAGTTTTGATAGCACTATCCATTAATTTTGGGTCTAGTAAAAGGTCTTTAAATAATTTAGCGATATCCTTTAGGGATGTTATACTATTAACCACCTCCATAGCTTTTTCTTTCCCTTTACCAACAGCATTCCCAACGTATTTATTGATTGAGGATAATAAATTTTCAACAATTAATTGTTCATTTATAATTTGTTTTCTTAAGGTTAGTGAATAATTTTCATTTAATCCTTTTTTTATCCCTAGAATATGTTCAATATAATATGAATCATTAATTAAAAATAATGATTCCTCTGATAACTGAATTTTACTGTTATGAATAAGTAATTCTTCCCTTAAAATTTGTTTTATGTTAAACTTAGTTGTTTCTATTCCCATAATAATAACGATAATTATGATAATAAATATCGAAAAAAAGTCATAACAACATTAAACATGGTAATAATAGAATTTTCTTTTACTTGAATGTATTGATTTATCTAAAATATAAAAACCCCCACTTATTAGGTGGGGGTTTTTATTAATTATTTACCTTTCTTTTCTAAGTTAACAGTAATCTCATTTTTAGAGGTACTATAACCAATTTTGATGATATCACCATCTTCAACATCACCTTTCATAATCTCATCAGCGATTGGGTCCTCGATGAATTTTTGGATGGCTCTATTTAAAGGTCTCGCACCATATTCTTTATGGTAACCTTGTGAGGCTACAAATTTCATGGCTGGGTCACTAATTTTAATTGTGTAACCTAAGTCAGTTAAACGGTCTTCTAAATCAGCTAATTCATTAACTATAATTTTTTGAATATCACCTTCTTTTAGTGAATTAAAGATAATTGTATTATCAATACGATTAAGGAATTCTGGTGAGAATTTTTTCTTTAATGCTTTATCTAAAATAGAGTTAATTCTATTCTCTTCATCTATTATATCATTTGAAGTTGAGAAACCCATCTTTTCACCAAAACTAGCTAAATCTTTAACACCAACATTAGATGTAAGGATTATCAAAGTATTTTTAAAGTCAACGGTTCTACCTAAAGTATCAGTTAACCTACCCTCGTCTAGTAATTGTAGCATAATGTTAAAAACATCTGGATGCGCTTTTTCAATCTCATCAAATAAGATTACTGAGTATGGTTTTCTTCTAACAGCTTCTGTTAATTTACCACCTTCTTCATAACCGACATATCCTGGTGGTGCACCAATTAATCTACTAACACTAAATTTCTCCATATATTCAGACATATCGAATCTAATTAAAGCATCATCACCACCAAAAACATATTCAGCTAATAATTTAGCTAAGTGTGTGTTATGCGATAATATTCCATTAGTGTAATATACTCTATTAGAGTCGTCATCTAATTCTAAATCGTACATAACTTCTTTATAGCCTAAATCTACCACTGAAACAACGGTTGCTGATTTACCATCCTCAACTAAAACTGTATCACCAATGTTTAAATCAATTACGAACACTTCTTCCATGTTAGAATCCATTATGATATGCTTATCAGCGCATTTAAGCGTCTTACCATCGGATAATGTTAATTCATACACTTGATACTCGATAGTTTCGTGTAGGTTCTCTATGTTAACCCAACCATTAGGAGTTTGAACTTCATAGTCGCTAATTTCGGTGGTCTTAGTTATTTTTTTTAAAGAATCAAACTCATGTTTATCAAACAACAAAACTTTATCACCAACCCTTTTTTCAATTTCTTCTATTCTATTTAATGGTTTAATAAACCCATTCGTTTCAAATAATGAATATCTATAAATAACCCTACCATTACCAATACTAGCCGAATATATTACTATATGGTGACCATTAGATAAATGTTTTTCTAAAATATCAAAACTATCATCAGTTTTATTAACAGAAAATACCTCACCATTTAATTTACCTATAGCAAACATAGTTACATAGCAATGTTCATAGTTTAATAATAACTCAACATCATCAGTAATTAATTTAATTTCATCACCATTTTTATTTTCAAAATTTAACGTTTTGATTAGGACAGTAAATTTATATTCTGGTTTTGCTATACCACCATTTAGGGTATATTCTAACACCTCATTTTTAAGTGAATCATCCATATATGGCTTTAATTCTTTATATAGCTTTAATTCTTTATAGTGTTTAATGAATTCAGTTAAATAACTACCATCAGCATCTAAATTTTCTATATCCATATTGACACCAGTATTATTAAACCATTCTTTGAACATATGATATACACTAATATAATCAGTTTCTTTAAACTCAGTATATAACTTTTTAGTTAAAGGTATAAAGAGTATTTCAAAATGACAATCACCCCATACAAGATTTTCCTCACCAATGTTTATTAAGTAATTAGTAAAATCTTCATATAATTGGGATAATTCTAATTCATTTTCTTTTGGTATCCCTTCAAGGAAATACATTTTTTCATATTTCTCTACTAATTCTTTCATATTTTTATTTATTTATTTATTTATTTACAAAGTTAGGACTAATTGGTTTTGGTTAATGTTTTATTCTATTTTTTAATTCATTAATATCAATTTCCTCAACTAAACTAGTGGTTTTACTTCTTATTACTATATTAGTATCACCAATAAAACATTTACCAACACCAGTAGGACCTAAAAATATGAATGAACCGATTGGTTTATTGTGATTACCGATACCTAACCTACTACGTCTAACTGCTTTAGATATTTTCGATACGGCTTCATCTTGACCAATTATACGTTCTTTAAGTTCAATTTCCATGTTAGCTAATTTAAGGTTATCCTCAGCATTTAGTCTATTCATTGGAATACCAGTCATAGTTGAAACCACTTCACTAATCATATCCATAGTTATAACGGTTCTTTCCTTTTCAAGTGTATTCTGCCACTTCGTTTCAAACTTTTCTAACTCAGCTAACGTTTTTTTCTCATTATCACGAATTTTAGCTGCTTGTTCAAATTTTTGTAATTTAACGGTAGCTTCTTTCTCTTTTTTAATTTCAATTAGTTTATCTTTCAACTCTCTAATTTCAGATGGTAGTTCAATATTAATGTTAGTTGACGCACCAACCTCATCCATAATATCAATTGCTTTATCAGGCATAGCTCTATCTTGTATAAACCTATCGGCTAAAGTAACACACTCTAAAATAACCTCATCACTATATATTACCTTATGGAAGTCTTCATATTTATCTCTAATATTACTTAATATAATGACAGTCTCATCAAATGTTGGTTCCTCAACTAAAACTTCTTGAAATCTCCTAGTCAAAGCACCATCGGTTTCAATATTTTCTCTATACTCGTCTAAAGTAGTTGCACCAATACATTGGATATCACCTCTAGATAAAGCTGGTTTGAAGATATTAGAAGCATCTAAAGACCCTGATGCGTTACCAGCTCCAACGATAGTATGTAATTCATCTATAAAAAGAATCACATCCTTATTACTAATCAATTCATCTAAAATGGCTTTCATTCTTTCTTCAAATTGACCTCTATATTTAGTTCCAGCTACTATCGTTGCTAATTCCAAACTAAATATTTTTTTACCTAATAACACTCTAGGTGCTGTACCATCGTGAATCATAAGTGCTAAACCTTCAACAATTGAGGTATTATGTGATAATATTTCATTAGTGTAATATCTTCTATCAGACCCCTCAGTTAATTCAAAATCATACATAATTTCTTCGTAACCTAAATCGGTAACGCTCTCAACTACTACTACTACTGATGTATCATCACTATCAACGCAAATTTCATCCCCAATTGATAAATTCTTAAGGAAAACCTCATCCATATTATCTTTATAGAACATAATGTGGTTATCAGCACATTTAAGTTCTTTACCATCATTTAATTTAAGTTTGTATACTTGATAAGGTATTGTTTCGTGTAACTTCTCAAGTTTAACAAAACCACTATCAGTTAATATACTAAAATCACTCATATCAAATGATTTGGTTATTTTTTTCAATTCTTCCATATTTACTTATTTAAAAATGTTATTCTTTTATTATTTTATCGTCAAAAATGATTGGTCGTCATCTACTTGTAAAGATATTAACAATTCATTTATCGTTGTTTTAAAAACTTCGCCAGTTATGTCATTACTCATAACCACCACAGTATCACCACAAACACATTTACCAACACCTGGTTCACCTATTAAGACTGGGTTGTTTTTCTTTCTTCTGGATAGAATTTGGGAAACTCTTTTTATCTCAGCTTCACGCCCAACAACTGGGTCAATTTTACCCTCACTAGCTTTATCTGTAATATTAGTACAGAAGCTGTCTAGGACTGGTGTCTTACTTTTTTTAACTTTAGTACTTGATGTGTTATTAGCATCAAAACTTCTTCTGTTGCTGTTTAGGTTTTCACCCTCAAAATCTTCGAAATCGCTCATATTGTTTTCTTTTATTAAATTTTTATAATTTTTATACGTAATCTTATGTTTAACCAAAATATTTGAAGCTGATGATGGTGTTTTTAGAATCGCTAACATTAGGTGGTTTATGTTAACCAATGTATTATTCATATTCTCACACTCCTCATCAACTAAAATGAATATCTTTTTAGTTTCTTGTGATGGCGGTATCACATTATTATTTTTATCATATGGGTGGTTAATTCTACTTAAAGACAGTTTTTCATTTAAATCATTAAATAAATTATCAGTGTTAACTTTAAGCTTTTTTAATATCTCAACAGTTTCATTATTATCATCAACTAATATTGATATTAAAATATGTTCTGGTTTTAGAAAATTATCATTCCACACTGAAGCTTCAGATAATGCGTTGTCGATTATTCCCTTAACCTTTGTTTCTATTTCTCTTGCCATGTTATCTATTTTATTTTACAAATATATGTATTTTTTATGGTTAAACAACACACATCACCATTTATTTTAGTATTTTTGTAAAATAAAATAAATAAAACTTAAATTATGTTAAAAAAGAGAGTTGAGATTGGTGGTAAAGTTAAATGTATATATCGGTCATCCAATATATTAGCATCTACTTACACTAAAGAGAGTAGTGAATTAGTAATAATATTTAATAATGGTGGTACTTACCTTTATAATGATGTTAAAGATAATGAGTATATGAGGTTTGAAATTGCTGAGAGTCAAGGTAGTGTATTCAACTCCCATATAAAAACTAAGTCTTTCGAGAAAAAAGATAAAATTGATGTTAACAATATTATTGAAGAATTAGAGAAAGTTGAGTTGATTGAAAGTGTAAAAATTAAAGAAGAGTTGATTAGCTCAATGAATTCACTCTCGGTTATATTCGAGACCACAGGTGAGGTTGACCGTCAATTGCTAAAAGATGTTGAGACTAATATTAGACTATTCAAGGGGGAGGTAATTAGTGAATAAGTTAGATAGAGATTATTTGTCGTTAATTAAAGATGTGTTAAAAAATGGTAATTATAAGGAAGGTAGAAATGGTGGGACTAGGAGTGTTTTTAGTAGACATATAAGACATAAAATGTCTGATGGGTTTCCATTACTTACAACTAAAAAAATGCCATGGAAGGTAATTGTTACCGAATTAATTTGGTTTTTAAGGGGTCATACCAACATTAAGGAATTACTTGATAATAATTGTAACATTTGGAATGGTGATTCGTATGCTAATTATTTAAAAAAACAACCTAAATTTCAGGTTGGGGGAAACAATGTTGATTGCGGTCCTATGAATATTGAGGATTATATAAATAAAATAAAAACTGATGACTCATTTGCTAAAAAGTGGGGTGATTTGGGTAAAATATATGGTTCTCAATGGCGAAATTGGGGTGGTGAGGTTGATTATGATAAAGGTGAGTATAATTTTAAAGGTGGTATAGACCAAATACAAGTTGTCATTGATGAATTAAAGTCTAATCCAGATTCTAGGAGAATTTTTGTTAGTGCTTGGAATGTTGCGGAGTTAAGTGAAATGGTTTTACCACCATGTCATAATTTCTTTCAATTTTATACTAGGGTATTAAGTTATGATGAGAGGGTTACCTTATTTAATAGTAAGGTAAATATTTTGAATCCGTATTTACCACCATTAAAAGAAACGCTAGAGCTTCATAATATACCAACAAGGGCGGTTTCACTATTATTTAATATGAGGAGTTCGGACGTTGGGTTGGGATTACCCTTTAATTTAGCATCCTATGGTTTATTATTAAAGTTAATCGGTGTTATAGTAAATATGGTACCAGAAGAGTTAATCGCTAATTTGGGTGATGTTCATTTATACTCAAACCATATCGAACCAATTAAACCTCAGTTAAAGAGGAGAGGTAAGGTCTTACCTGATGTTTTAATAAGTTCTAAGTTTTTACCAAATGGTGACGGTGAAACTAGGTTTGGTGAGTTAGATTCGTCATTTCAAATTTTAATTAATAATCTTGAAGTAGATGATTTTAAATTAATTAATTATAATTCACATGATAAAATTAAGTTGCCATTGAGTAATTAAAAACAATAAATTAAGTTGTAGTTTACAACAAAGTTAAAATAAAGCACCCAATCGGGTGCTTTTGCTTTTTACATAATATTTATTATTAAAAATAAGATTTAATATGGAAAATAACAACATAAGACCAAACGGTTTGCAAGGTAAAGATAAACTTTCTCGTATGATTGAGTTGATGGGTAAAACATCAATTAATGAAAATGTTACTAGGTCTGTAATTGAGTTAACAAAAAAAGGTCCAGATGGTAATGTCTATGCTATTGTGAGAGAAAACCATAGTTATTTTATTAAAATTAGTACTAACAAGTCTAATTTAGTCATTGAAAACTTCGAATATATTGGTGGTCTTAAAAATAAAACCGATAAATCTTTTGATAGTTATTCAAAGGCATTAAGACAATTAAATTTATCATTTATCAGCCTTGCTGAGGCTAACGGTAAATCTAGTGATATTAATGCATTTTTAAATGATAACTTAATTGAGGGTTTTGGTATTATTAGAGGTAAAGGACATGATGAGCATGTTATGGGGTTAGATGGTGATAGTTCTGAAAATGAGGAAGATGTTGAATATGATGGGGAAGATTGTATGTCTGAAAATGACGAAACTATTGATGAGATGATTGGTGATGATAATGATATGATTGAAGAGAATTTCATTCAAAATAAAAGACTTAAAATTGTTGATACTCTATTAAATATAGATTCGGCTATAGCTGAATCAACTAATGAAAGGGTTGAATTGTTAATAGAGAGTTTAAGTTTGTTATCTGAAAAAGAGCAGAAATTTTTATTAGCTAATTTAAAAAAAAAAAGTTAGTCGAGACTAAATATAAATTAAAAATAAATAACTCAAAACCACCTGAAGATAATTCAGGTGGTTTTGAAGATTCAAGTAACTCTGATGTTGACGCTGGTTTTGACGATGCTTTAGCTAGTGATGGTGTTGACGATGGTGGTAGTGATAAACCTTTTGATGATGAACCTTTTGACGCTGGTGTTGAAAGTAATGAGGATGAAGACCCAAAGAAATATATTCAACAATTATCTGGGAAGTTAGGTCAATCAATTAGAGCTTACACTGATAAAGTGGGTCAGCCTGATTTAGAGTTAGAAAAATTCGCAATAAATTCAGTTATATCAGCTACTCATTCAAGTGATATGACACCTGAGGATAAGCAAGATATTATTAAAAAAATTAATAATTCTGGTGATGATGATAATACCGTAGATGGTGGTGATGAGCAAGGTGATAATACCGTAGATGGTGGTGGTGGTCACCAAGGTGGTGAGCAAGGTGGTGAACAAGGTGGTGAGCAAGATGATTCTTCTGGGATTGAGGATTTTGAAAAGGCGTTAAATAGTGAGAGTGTTATCAACGAGAACTTAGATTCGGTAAGTTTTGTCAAATTTGTTGGTATGACTGATGATGAAATTACTGTTATTTTAAATGTTAATGGTGAAAATAAATTAATTAAATTTTACAAGGAAGAACTTTTATCCCAACCAAGTTCTCATGATGAAAGTTGGTTCTACGCATATGATGGGGTTGATAGGGATGGCGTAAAGTATGAGGCTGTGGGTTCATTCTTGGGCCACCCAGATACTAACCTAGAGTTTGAGGATATTAGTGAATTTAGCGTTTCTAAAAAAAATGAAAGTTTTGTGGTTGAAAGTGGTATTGAAATATTACCAAAGGAACATAAACAAGTTTTTGTTAACGCTAAATTAGGTGTTAAAGAAAGTGTTGCTAGTAGAATTACAATTATTAAGAATGATGATGAGGTTGAGACACCAACTAAACCAAAAGTTAGCCCTAAAACGATTCCGAGTAGGAGGGAAAAACCTTGGGTGGTTCCAATAATAAAACCACAACCAAAAGCTGTTAAGTAATGAAGGAATTGTTTTTAATATACGTTAATGAATTAGGTGAGGATTGGAAGGGTGATTTAATTTATGAATTCATTTTTTCAGATACAACCGATAACGTTGAGGGTGAGGATTGGGATGTTTACCCAGCTTCTGGACAACCAGAACCACCTAAAGTTACTTGTGTTAAGAGGGTTGGTAAACTTGAATCTAAATTCAGGTTATCCTTGGTACAAAATAGTGATACATTCGCAGTTTGGGATGCTATTGATGGGGTTATAGGTTTAGCTTGGGAGAATATTAGTGATTATGAAGAATACCCTGATAAAAGAGTTGCTTTCCATTTTGGTGAGTTGTTGGGTGATGTTGAGAATAAATTATATGAGAAAGATTTAATATTAGAATATAAAAATACAAGTAATAAAAATAGTAAAAATGGGAAATAGAATAAAAAAACGAATTGTTGAGGCTAATAATAAAGGGGTTTATGGTTTACCAAAAACTAAACTTGTTGAGGATAGTTATGGTGAAGATAAGGTAATACCGTTAAGTAGGGTTTATTCAATCGCTAAAAAGGCTGGTGCTCATGTTTCTGATTGTGAAGATGATATACTTAATTTATACATGGTTTATTCGGACTCCATTGGTGTCCCAACGTCTAAAATTAAAGCGGTTTTAACTCATTATGATTTGAAATTCTCAGATTTGAAAGGACCTGAACCTAAATTAAAGCCTAGTGTTGAGTTTGCTCAACATTTTAACTCATCATTGGATGAGGATGAGGATGAGGATGTTAGTAGAGGTGTTGAACATGGTAGAAGTGAAACTGATGCGTCCAGATATGAGTGGGAAGAGCTATATCGTAATATTAGTGGGGAAGCTGATGGTAGTGAGGAGTCTATTAAAGAAGTAGATGGGGAAGAAGAAGAAGAAGGTGGACTTAATGTTGGTGATTTAAGGAATGATGTTGCTAAGTTTATTGATAAACTTGGTTTATCTCAATTTGAATCTATTCTTAAAAAGATAAACACACCAATAGAGCAAGCTGAGGTAATAGCTGCGTTTGCTGAAAAGGTTGGCGTACCTAGAGTTAAATTAGGTGTAATCGTGAAACAATTAAGGGCCGTTGGTGAAGGTAATCTTATTAAAACTAGAGGTGGTTTAGTGAGTGAAGTTATAACTAAATCTGATTTATCAAAATCAATAAAAAGTAATAAAGATGAGTAAATATAGGGAGATAGCTAGGAAAGCTTTGTTGAATAATTTCATAAAAAAACCTATAACTGAAGGTATGTTGTTGTACGATGAAAAGCATAATGAAAAAGTTAATGGTACATTATCGAAAGAATTAAGGGATAGGAAACATTCATTAGGTAATCACCCTATATTTCCAGAGAGTGATGAATCTCATTTTGAAGAGAAATTAATATCAAAAAGGTTTGGTGATGTTCTTAAAACCTATAAAAGACATTTCGAGGTTGATGAGATAGCGGATGTTGATGTTTATAATAATTCAGCTTCTATAATGAATAAAATCATACCAATTGAAAGTGAGTGTATGGGTGATTTAACTGAATTGGCTATCAGAATAGTTAGGGAGGAGTTTGATATGAGTGAAAATGATGTTTTAGTTGAGGCTGAAATTGTTAGTAAAATAACTTTAAATGGTATTAATAAAAACCCAGCACCGATATCAATTGATGGGATGGAATTTGATAACCATGCTTCAATATCTAAAGCAAATAGTGAAGTTTATAAAAGAAGGTTTATTAATTCGTTGATTCAAGGTAGTGCTAATAAGTGTAACCACTTATTTCATATGTATGAAAGTGAGATAATGGACATTGACCATAAATTACCAAGTTTATACGCTAAATTAGTTGTTGCGGTTGATTATAGTTATTTTATTAATGATGATTCAAGACCTAAATTAACTAGTGGTTTATCTGAAATAGATTTTAATGATGAAAATAAACCAATTATTAAAGCACAAGCTTTAACATTCCCAATATTGGTCCATGAATTAGTTAAAGGTGCTATGGAGATATTATCCTTACACGGTTTACCTAAAGAGAGTAAGATGGTTGAATATGTATTAGGTAAAGCTGATTACCTAGCTGCTGAAACTTGGGATTTAAGGTTAGGTACTTGTTTATGGGAGAAATTTTTAGAGTCAATAGGTGATGATGATTACAAAATTAAACATCATATATTTCAAGATTTGATTAGCTTACCAGTTGATGAGTTTAACACGATAATGAGGGAGGTTATGAGTGGTACTAAAGAAGGTCATGATATTATTGATGCGATATCTAATAATATTAAAGATGATTTGGATATGGAAGATGAAATAAATAATGATAGGTTTAACTTAGATGATTTAGACGATTTATCGGTAGATGATTTTAATTAATAAAAAGACTAGTTTTACTAGTCTTTTTATTTTTATTAACATTTTAATTATAGATTGTATTTATTAATAAAAAAATATGTTGACAAATGAAGAAATATTTGAAGAATATTTACTATGTTCTGAAGACCCAAAATACGCCATTGAAAAATATTTAAAAACTTTTGATAAAACCCAAGAGGGTTTTGTACCGTTTAAGTTGTTTAAAAAACAACGTGAAATTATTGATAATTATGAAAAATACCGTTTTAATTTAATAACAAAACCGAGACAAGCTGGTATATCAACAACAACACAAGCTTATGCTGCTATGAAATGTGTTTTTGCTGATAAAAATAACCCAGAAACAATTATTGTTATCGCTAATAAGTTGACCCTAGCTAAGAAATTTGCTAAGGGTATTAAAGATTTTGTAGCTCAAATGCCAAGATGGGCTTGGGGGCCAGAATATTATGGAACAAAGGAGAAGGAAAAGGTAACTATATTTGAAAAAGATTCTCAAATTGAGATAGAGTTAATTAACGGTAGTAAAATTATCGCTGTGGCAACATCAACGGATGCGTTAAGGGGTTATACACCAACATTCCTTATATTTGATGAAGCAGCTTTTATCGATAAGGGTGCGGAATTATATGGTGCGGCCATCACATCTTTAGGTTGTTTAACCAAAGAAAGTTTAATATTAACGGAAAATGGGTTAGTTGAATTAAATGAATTAGTTACCGAAAAAGATAATATTGGTTTTACTGATTTAATTACACCACATAAAGTTTGTAATATGTATGGTAATATTGTCGATGCAACTCAAACTTTTGTTAGTGAATACGGTAAAACATTTAGATTTAAAACAAAGTTAGGTATTGAATTAGAAGGTAGTTGGAAACACCCAATTTTAGTGAAAAGGGGATGTGATGATATTTGGGTTAAAATGAATGATTTAGTTGTTGGTGATGAACCAATAATACAGTACAATCAAAATTATTTTGGTGGTGATAGTTCTTTTAAATTCGAGTATAGTAAACGTAGTGATAATATAAATTTACCTATAAAATTAGAAGATAATTTAAACTTCACCTATTTGTTAGGGTTATTCCTTAGTAAAGGTAATTTCACAACAAATGGTGTTACAATTACTAATATTGATGAAAATATTAGTGACTTTTTATTAAAAGATGAAGCTAATTTAGGTAATGAATTCAAAAAATCAGGTGATAAATATTTAACGTTTAACTCAAATGAGTTAATAGAGTGGTTTACCTTATTTGGTTTTAAAAAATGTAATGCTAGGGATAAAGAAATACCTTTAAACATTTTAAAGATGCCTAAAATGGTAATTAAGGCTTTCCTACAAGGTTTAT
>Ga0209390_10001487_pt1 | contig 45042 bp, 34 predicted proteins | sample BON01_FD_187212 | JGI IMG/M metagenome (GOLD analysis project Ga0209390, IMG submission 187212) | Freshwater microbial communities from Lake Bonney liftoff mats and glacier meltwater in Antarctica - BON-01 (SPAdes) (version 2) | ecosystem: Environmental > Aquatic > Freshwater > Ice > Glacier...
ATAAAATTATTTTGAATTCTTCTATTAATAGATATAATTCTATTTTTGATAAAAAAAATCATACCATGTTTAATACCCTTAAAATTTTGATTTATAAATATATCCTATGACTTTATTATTACCATCCCTATTTTATATTAAAATTGATAACAGTTGTAAATATAATAATTACCACTCAAACAATAAGTTGTATATACAAATCTTGCAAAAGCAATACGGGTTTAAATACGGCAATCGTACACAGAGAAACATTTATAACATCCTCGTTTATCAATTTTTTGATATTGATAAATGATGATATGGAGTCTAGTCTATTCGTGAAAAAGGTAATATACATGGATTATGAAGACACATTTGATGGTTTGAAGTCTATCGTATCAAAATATCTTGTTCCTTTAGGCGATATATCTATTTGATTCATCATACTATTAATAATGACAAATCTTATATTCAAGACATGTCGGACTTCAAAATATTCTATCAGTATAAATAAAGTGTAAAAGGTTATATATAAATGTATATTTATACGAATGTATATTTATACGATAATAAATATACATTTATTAAATATCATATTTGTCTAAAGCTCTACGGGATAATTTTTATATGGATACTATATCATAATATATTCATAAAAAATAGTTAATAATATTTATTGGGATACACACATAATTAATTGTGTAGAAGATAATTAAAGTATTTGTTCAATCGGGTACATAATTTATCTTCACCGCGAATACTTCATTAAAATGATATAATCGTGTTTATATATGTTAAATTAAATATTATAGTAATTTAAACTACAAAAAATAATTGAAAATATATTATTTAGTTCTAAACAGTTTATTTATAGTCTCATTTTCTAAAAATTTATTATTACGATATTCTTCTTGTTTTTTGCGTTTATTTATTATATTAAGACTATTATAATTGATATCTTCTTTAATAGTCTTTATTTTTAAATCATATTTTTTACATAGTTTAATATATTTATAATCTAATAACATTCCATACATTGATATTGTCTCTAAAAATGTTAGATGTTTATTCTTATTTTTAATATATATTATAAAGTCTTTCTTCTCTTTATCGTTTTTTATAACCATGTATTCACACCCTTTTATTTTATTACATAAATATGATAACTTAAACTCATCGTCTTTATTACAGTTATGACATCCACATCTATTTTCTAAAAATATTTCAAAGTCTTTTTCTCTCTTTACTACATATAACCTCCGTTTGTATATGTAGTAAAATATTGATGGTATTAAAGAAATACATGATACAATATATAATGCTATATATAATGCTTGAAAATATATCTAACTTCCCATTATTATTTTTAACATTTTATCATTCTTTTTTTTATCATTCGACGATACATCTATTATATCATAGGCTATACCGTTATCCATCTCTCCCGACGAATTACATATCGGACATTTATATTTCGGTAATAGTTCTCCATCTTCATCATATAATATACCTTCAATACATTTTTCACACATACATTTATGACCACATCCAAATGTATATGTCGCTTTTTTACTATTACATATTATACAATCATCATCTGCTATTGCTAATTTAAATGCTCTTTTTCTCATTCTCAACAATACATTTGAATATTTCAAATATTTATCACGATTTATCTTTTTATTTTTATTTATAAAATATTTATATTCTTCTTCGTTTTTCACATTTACTTTCTTTTTATTTATAAACATTTCATATATTTTCGGGTAATTATCTTCTAATAATCTTTTGAATTCTATTATAGACGTTGGTATATTTTTTAAAATCTCCTTTTTAACATTTATTGACCTTTTTCGCAATGATACCCTTTTTTCACTTACAACAATATCACTCACTTTTTGAATAATTGGAGAAACCTCATCATTTACATTTTCATAATCAGTCTTTATTGGTATATAATTATATTCATAATTAATATTTTTATCTTTATCATCTCCTATTAGTATTGTAGATGAATCAAATATTTCTATTGGGACTTTATTTACATCTCTAATGTCCTCTTCGCAAAAAGGACATTTTTTAGAGATTGTCGCACATTCTTTACACATACATTTATGACAACAATCTTTAAATATATGTGTTGCTTTTTTATTCATACACATGAAACAATCATTCATTACTATATCATATCTTATTAAGTTTTTTCTTATTGTATTGATTTCTTTTACAATAAGAAAATAATGTCCTTTACTATCGGTAAAATTACTATATTCTATATTTATATTATTTAACTTATCTGATATAAATGTATGATGTTTGCTTGATACATTTTCATCATCTATTAATCCATCATTTTTGAATACCTCGTACAATAATGGGTAATTATCTTCGATAACCTTACATATCTCATTATTATAAGATACACGCTCTATTTCTTCTCCTGAACCACCACCCTTTATTGATTTATAATCTTTTACATTATATATTTTATTTTTATATTTAAAATATTCTATTGTACTATTATTTTTCCTATAAATATTTGTATTCTTTCCATATAACACTTTTCTACATTTATAATATATATTCATTAGTTATTTATACAATTATTTAAAAATTATTTCTTATTATATCTTAAATATGAAAAAATACAACAACCGCGATTACATCGCCAAAAATCCTCGCACAAGATTAAATAATAAATATAATACATCATCACAGCAGTCTCAACAGCCTCAACAGTCTCAACAGCCTCAACAGCCTCAACAGTCTCAACATCCTTATCAAGTACCTATACAACCGCCACCAGCTCAATATCCGCATCAATCTCAAATACAACCACAAGCAACAAAAGAAAGTATGTTTAGCAATATTGCAGGGTCTGTTGTTCAAGGTATTGCATTAGGAACAGGTTCCCAGTTGGCTTCGCGTGGTATAGATGCTATTATGGGAACCCGTAAAATAGAAATAATAGATAAGTCTATTACAGATAACTGTGTTCTTGAAAAAGATACATATTTAAAATGTATCAACGCAAATGAGAACGATAATTCTCAGTGTAAGTATTTATTTGAATTATTGAACAAATGTAAAAATATACATTTATAGTGCAAAAAATATGGAAAAAATATTAAAATATTTTGCTATTATCTACATTTATTTAATCTTAATAGCTTTAGCAACAGGTTTAACAACAGGTTTAGCAACAACTTTAGCAACAGGTTTAACAACAGGTTTAGCAACAGGTTTGACTTTTTCTAAATTTTCTTTTTTGAAAACCTTCAATGGTATATATTCTTTATTATATTTTATATGCTCTAATCTTGAACCCTCTACTTTATAAATACATCTCATTTTACCGAATACTTCTTTTTTTACCTTTGTATTTAAACCACCTACTATTCTTTGTACTTTTTCAGGTCGTCTAAACCTTTCTACAAATTTTAATACATTATTTATAGTATCTAAATATACAGTTTTATAATTATAAAATATATATGGGTTTGGAAAACTTCCTGATATTTGACGATAATCACGCTCCGTTAATACTGAATTATTTCTACCCATTACTGAATTATTAGCGTCTTTATAACTTTGGAGCACAACCTCTATAACAGGTATTATATTCTCATATTTAAAGTTTCCATTTTCATACTTATATAAATAATAAATATAACTGTATAACTTTTTTACATCCCGTGTTAAATAATACATTCCATTATTATTGATTTCGTAATAATTACTAAACCTTTCCTCTATATAGCTATCGCTTATTCTTACATTATATTTATTTTTGTCTTTTATATACTCATATTTGGTCTTTTCTATTTTAATATTATTTATTACATTTGTTAATTTTGATATTTCTATCATAGCATCTTTTCTATTTTTCTTATTACCGGTATCACCTGAATTTAATAATATATTCAAAAAAGAACTATCCGCATAAATAACACCGTTCGCATCTCTCTCTATTATTTTATGATATCTATCAAAATTAGACATAAATATCATTAAAAACAATAAATCATCACGGTTTGAAAAGTCGGATAGTAATCCATTATTGAACTCTTTGTCGGTGTTTCCCAAATCTATTCCTAAAGGTATTTCTCTCATACTTTTCATCAACATATACATATAAACTGTATTTGTATTTGTCTCTAACCAAAACTCATCTATATCTAATAATGTTTCTTCATCGCTTAATAATAAATTAAATATTACTTTATTCTTATTGCTAAACATCCTAAAGTCTTTAAAACCCCATTTATCAAACCATTTCTTCCGTTTATTATATTCTATTTCTGCATCTATCGCTCTTTTTTGTTTTTCACTATCATTTAATATATTATACATATAATCTGCCTTTTCAATTTCATCATTTGTAAATAATATACTTAAATCTGTCTCTATAAATCTATTCATATCTATTATTTATGATATCGCATTACGCCATAGAGACTTTGATTTTGATACACTTCTACCTCTTTTCCGGATACCTTCAACCAAAGACATAACTCTATAATAATATATATATATATATTATTATTTATACATATTATATACCTAACTTTATTGATATTACATTTATTAATTTTTCTAATGTAATACTCATCTCATATCCCTTGCCATTTATTTTACGCGAACCTCTTCTATTCTCATAATAACGATTCTCATTCATACCTATGATATTTCGCCAATATGAATCCCCATTCTCGTTTTCGCTCGCGTCTGTATCGATATATAATATTGTATTGTACGATATATCTAATATATTTCTATATTTCTTCATAAATATACAAAAGTTCTTTAACAATATCAAAGAATATCCTTTATTTTGATAATCATCATCTATTTCTATTGATAATGTATATACACCATCTATATTTTTTGTTAATTTGAAATAACCTACGCTTTCACCAGCTATAATTATTATAGATGATATTGTACTTTCTGATAAACTATTTTTATTCTCATATTCTACAAATGTTTCCATTCTCTCAATTTCATTATTATAAGTTTCCCTGATATAATTACCTTCGCGATTTAAACTCATTGCTTATTATTGCTATATAAAAAAAAACGAGTATTTACAACATATATGACTGCAAAAATAATTGCAATTTGTGGAGAAAAACGTTCTGGAAAAGATGTTCTTGCTAATTATATTGCACATAAATATGGATATACCAAGTTAGCATTTGCAGACCCTCTTAAAAATATTGTTAAAGTTATATTTGGATTTAATGATATCCAGGTTGGTATTGATGAAATAAATTGCGATGGAACAGAAAAAGATACTATTGATGAAAGATGGGGTGTTTCACCACGACAAGCACTACAATTTTTTGGAACTGAAATATTTCAAAATAATATTCAACAATTAATTCCAAATATCAATAAAGACTTTTTCGCAAATACTTTAATCAAAAAAATTAAAGAAAATCATACATATGTTATAAGTGATATTCGCTTTTTACACGAATATGAAAAATTAAAAACTCTTGATTTGACAATTATCCGCATAATAAGACCGAACGATTTTTCCTATACTGATAATCATGTTTCAGAACAAGAGTTCAAAAAAATACCATTTGATATTGAAATAGTCAATGATTCTACTATTGAAAAATATGACGAATATCGTTTATTTACGAAAATTAAGTGAAAATATAAATAAATATCATTAATAGATTAATAACAAAATAATATGAATGATAAATATTCATTGGGTAGTATAAATAATAATTTAAAAATTATTGGATTAATATTTATAACTTGTATTCTTGTAATTGCTATATTATATTATTTTAAAAACAGTATCAATAAACACAAGTTAATTGAAAATTTTTATACTAATGGTGGTAAAGCTATTATTAATACTTCTAGTAATTATTCTAGTTCTACACAACCTGACGGCGACGAACTAGGAAAAGATAATGATAAATATAATGGCGAATTCAAATTACGTAATTGTCAAGTTTATTTTGTTGGCGAAGATGAAAAAAAAGATTGTGACGAATTATATAATACTGACCCTTTAAGAACTACTTGTAAATATGAGTTTAAAGACGACTGGAAAGAAATTGACACCATCTCTTATGATAATCAAGAAAATACTATAACTAATAAAATATACAACAAGGCTTATAACAATAAAAAACATATTGAAAATCACAATTATATGACAGCATGTTTTAAAAATATTGATACATCAGATAATAGTTTTAAATATAAAGATAATTCTTTTATTATTCACAAAAATATTGGTACTAGAGATGATGAAACTGCGTATAATAATACTTTGCGTCTAAATACTGAAGGTGGTTCATCTGGTAAGTATATTTCAAAAGTATTTAATGATTCTACTAACTTTTTGGAAAATAACAACAACTTATTAGATTCTATATGTTCTATTAAATATGATAATATTCCTGACCTTTCAACTAAATATTATAAATTTAAATTAATTAATATAAATAATGAATGGCTTCTTGATGATTTAAAAGATGTAGCTTTAAGCGAGGATCAAACGCGTTTTACTGGTGAAAAACCATCTTCTTTTACAGGTAAAGCTGCTTTTGGTATTTTTGTTAATTCTTATGCCGGAGGAATTGTTAAATTTACTGTCTTTAAATCTTCTAATATACCCGAAACTAAGGTTCAAGTTTATAGATTTAAATATAACTATCTATGCGATGGGCAAATTTTAGAATACAGTAATAATATTAATACTTCTATGAAAATTAAAGAAATTTTTGACAATACCGATATTAGCGAAATTTCCAATGAGACCTTTGATTTAGAGTTTGAGGAACTACCAATAATTCTAGCCTTTTGGAATAATAATAATTATAAGTCAATGTATTATGAAAATAAAAGTGAGGATATTAGCAAAGGTCTTAATATTACTCTAAGGTCAGAATTAATCGCACTATATGGTGATAAATTTGATGTTTTAATTGCTGTTGAAGATGATATTATTAAAACTAATGATGGACTTAGACGTAGTGCTGAAGCTGAAAAAACTACATTTCATACTAAATATAATATTAATGGCACCGACGAAGGTTCTATCGTTAAAGAACCTATTATTGGATTACCGACTAACAATATTGCAAACTTTAATTATATAAAAGGGTATAATATTGTCGTTAACAATAAAACAACTTCTGAACCTGTTGGTAGATTTGGTGGAGCTGAACCTATATTAGTAAATAATGAACAAATGTACCCGCATACATTTTCATCACCATCATCTAATTCCCTATCATGGAATGATAATGGATATACAATAAATGTTAAAGCAAGCGACCCTCCTCTTGCTGCTTTTACTGTTGCTAATAAAATGTTTGACAATGTTATAAATAATTCCAAAAATTGTTATCATTCATTGCGAACATATTATGGTTTGTCACCTTTCCAATATACAGGTTCTACAACATTTAGGGGGAATAAAGGGATATCAATATATATAGATTTGGGTCGTTCGATAATACCCTCGCATATGGAACTTGCACCTCGTCAAAGACATGATAATCTTAATATGCTTTCAGGAGCACCGGGTAGATTTAAGATATATGCGAGTAATATATTACAAGATTGGGTGAGTACAACAAGTACAACATGGGATTTAATACATGATCAAACATCGTCATTAAGCTATTTTTATTTAAAATATACAGGTTTTAATTTTAATAGCAATTCGTCGCCAAATAAATCTTATAGATATTATGTAATTGTAACAACACATTTAACAGGATCTTATCAGTATTTAATGATAGGGCAATGGCGAATATACGGTAAGGAATTATTAAAACCTACAAAAATAGACAACGATTATAAATATATTAGCTTTACAAATAACACTAACACTGCAGATTTGTTTTATAATTTTACAGGTCTGGCTAATGATCGTTGGTTGGCGTTAGTTGATTCTATTCCTAATTCTTCAAGAACACCAGGAAGTTGGTACCCTAGCTCAACCACTTGGCCAGGTGTGTTTGTACATCCAGGAGAAGGGTTCGTATCTTTTATTTTACCATACGGATACACTGATATTGATATAGCATTTGGTAATCAAAGCTCATATGGAAGAGCAGGTAGAAGAGTTGATTTATCAATAAATGGGGTAGTTAAATCAACTGCTATAGGTCTTGAGTATAAAACATATTCACAATCATATGTACCAGGTGATGTATTAAGAATTGAAGAGTTTGAAGCAGAAATCCATCGTAATCTGATTATAAGAATATATAACAAAACACGCTCTATAACATTCCCGGAAGAAACAGAATGTGATATTTTAATTGTTGGTGGTGGTGGATCTGGTGGGAATAATGCTGGTGGTGGCGGTGGTGCTGGAGGATTAGTTTATGGTTCTGGTATTAAACTATTGGGAACATATAATATTAATGTTGGTGGCGGTGGAATTGGTAACATGGATACTGCTGGTAATGGACAAGATAGTTCAATTAATATTAATGGTGTAAATATTATAGCTGTTGGTGGTGGAGGGGGGATTGATGATTTTGGCAATGGACATAATGGGGGTAGTGGTGGAGGTGGTGCAAGTAATAGTCAGGATAATATTGACCGTAATGGAGGAGTATCAATACAGGTAACAAGTTATACTGGAACACATAATAGTGTATCATATACATTTACAGGTTTTGGTAATAATGGTGGAAGAGGTAGAAATAACGAAAGCGGAGGATGGGGTAGAGCAGGTGGTGGCGGCGGAGGTGCTGGTTCTACGGGTAATACATCTGGAAATTATACATCTGACAATAATCAAGTTTCACGAATTAATCATGGCGGAGATGGTGGTCAAGGAAGACAATATAATATGACTGGTGAAAATAAATATTATGCTGGAGGCGGAGGAGGTGGTATTCATAATAACCAACTAGCTGGAATTGCTGGTTCGGGTGGTTCTGGTATTGGTGGAAAAGGTGGAAACCCATTTCAAGCTGGAACTGAAGGTTCTCCACATACAGGAAGTGGCGGTGGGTCTTCTGGTGGCGGTCTTGCAGGAAATAATATAACTCCTGGTGGAAATGGTGGTTCAGGTATTGTTATAATAAGATATCGAACATCATTATCCAATGAAGAATTAATTAAAAGAAGTAGCGAAGTTGATAAAAATGCTATCAATTATATTGGACAAAGTTTAACATATTTTGGAAATGATGTAAATATTAGAGAAAATACTATATGGCGAAAAACATCAACCGATACAAAAATAGAATCTTATAGATTAAAAACTATAACAATAATGTCATATATGTTTTTACAAAGAGCTACTACCTATAATTTTGAAACTACGTTAGGTATTAAAAGTGAATCAATTATATATATGGACACAATGTTTGCGATGGGAGATAATATTAATATTATAAAAACTGGTCAAAATAAATTTACAACGAATGATATTATTGATGGAGGATTTTATATATTTTCATATACATGTGAAATTCTATTAAATAAAGAAGAGGTTATTAATTTCGGCATAAAAGATACAATATCAGAAACTAATATACGTGATTATTTATACGCTGGGTTAAAATTGCATACGGAGCAAAATAAAATTAATTCAAATATAAGTAATAATAAGTTCGTAAATATTTTATTTAAAAATAATACTGAACAATCTATGAGAATTATATCAGATTATCTTGATGACTCACAAGACCATTACAAAATAGATATATATGATGATGAAATTGAAGACGCAAATGATAGAAAAAAAACCCTAATTAATAATAAAGCTATAACAATAGGAAATATAAATAGTTACATTGATAAATTCTTAATTAAGCTTTCGTCAATTGATTATACTGATCCAAAATGGTTTACAACTACTCCACCAACCTTAAAGGTAAATCCAAAACCAAGTGACATATTTAAAAATTACAACGAAACAGATTATGTAACATATGAAAAAATAGAAAATATTAATGATAGAACCCCAACAGTAACAGTAGGAGATGTAGGTAGAAATCCTTCAACAAATTTTAAGACTATTAACTATATGAAAAGGTCTATATATGTATTGCGATCCTAATCTCATTTATTGCTCATACTTGCTTTTTTTAACAACTATGATATAAATTGCATTATTATTTAACTACTGCTGCTACGACTACTACGACTTTTATAAATTTCACTTCGCTTGCGTTTATTATTATTCATTTTTCGTAATAAGTAATTTATCATTAGAACAACTGATGAATTACTTATTATAACTTTATCTGTTATTTCTAAGAAGTTACCATTTTTATCATTAGATAATTTTACATTAAAATATTTCTTTATAGAAAGATCAATTCGTTTTCTCTTAAACATCTTTACAAACCATACGACAAATGTAAAAATATTTCGTTGATTTATACCATAAGCGTCTCTTAATATATCTACATATTCGGTATAATGATAAACACCTGTCATTGATATTTCATCTAATAAAGTAAACAAATCATGAATGTAATTTAAGTTTTCAATATATATATTATCTTTAGGGTCGTAATTCTTATAGATATATAATAAACTACTTAATAATAATTTAATATTTAAAAATTTACGTAATTCTTCCTCGCCACTGTCTCCATAATTCTTTGTAATTTTATATTTAGAATATAAAAAATCGTCTAATATTTCTACTTGTTCTTTATATTTTTCTATTTTTCTACAATGCTCAAAAATTTCATTTAAGTCATTTTCTACAAAATTTTGTAAATCTTTTTCTAATTCCGGTATTCCGATAGTATCATCTATTATATACAATCTTCGCATTTCCTCCATTTGAGCATAAGTATATTTTCGCGCCATTCCTCCACTTTTTTTAAAAATATCACACTTTTTTAAATAAGATAGCTTTATCATAAAGTTCTCTATTTTCACATATAAAATATTAGAACCTTCTTTTTTATAAGTAGCTCTCTTAACAGAATTAACAAGTCTATTATCGTATATAATATATTTCATTATCTATATAATATTTATTTAAAAATAAAATATGAATTTCTAAATCATTTTCTTTTTCCAGATCCTAATACACCAGTATTTTTTAGAGTTTCCTGTTTATTTTCTACAGATGTATCATTTATTTTTAATATATTTTTAAAATTATCAATTAAATCATTCCCTCCTTTTTTCCTTGTTCTTCCGCCTAATATAGTTTCTTTAACATCTTTATTTTCATATTGATCTAATACATCAAGCATACTCCCTCCTTTATGAATATTAAGTTTTGTAATACCTAAAGGTTTTTTTGAATGTGTAGTATTACTAACGACAGTTCTTATTTTTTGTAATTTTGCGGGTTTAATGGGAGCCGCAGATGTTGCTAATATTTTAACATTTGAACCTTCTATTTTCATAGTTCTATATACATGTATAACTTTTAAAAAATGATTATAATTATATGTATAAATATAAAATGAATGAAACATTATCATATATAAACGTGGATTATGAAAAAACACAAATATTATATGATAATATTTTCAACATATACGACATTGATAAAGATTATATATTAGCATATATTTTTAATAATAAATGTATCAAATCAAAAATATTTAAAAAATGGAGAAATATGTTCAGTATTGATTTTGTAATAATAAAAAATGATAAGGGTAATTAAATAATTATATATCATCATAAAAAATGACCACCAAAAACTTCGTAGTATCCTTCGCAAACAGCGACGCAGGTTCAGAAGCAGTTCTTGTAGGATACAATCTCAAAATTATGGAGATTATGATGTTTATCGACAGTTGCCCTGATTATAAATCAGCTTTTGAAAATAAACAGAATTATATATTCAACTACCTTTCTAACAATACAATGTTTGTAGAGAATGTTATTTACGCCTACGGCATTGAAGAAGCTCTGTTAAACTATAATACAAAATATGGTATTAACAATATTATTAACTCTCATTGTAGTATGACTACCAATCTCGCGGCATCAGTCATTGACAAAATAGTATGTATTTACGAATTAGGCGATATTAGCTACCCTGATGTAAAAGTAAAAAATGAGGTTTAGATACAACATTTATACATTATACATTATACATTATACAACATTTATACATTATACAACATTTATACATTATACATTATACATTATATATTCAACATTTTCTTTATATTTTTTATATCTTCTTTTAATGAATTGTTTTCTTCTTTAAGTTTTTTCATTTCTACATTCAATTCTTTTATAGCTTCTACAAAAACAGCACCAAGTCTTTCATAACATATCGTTAAATAATTATTACCAGAACTTGATATTATTTCGCCGGATTCATCTTTTACGCTATCAAATGGTGCTATTTTTACAATTTCTGGTAAAACTTTTTGAACTTGTTGTGCACTTAATCCAATTTCATTTTCGTATTTAAAGCCGTTTTCTATCGCTAATTTATTAGGTACATATCTATATCCGGTTAAACTATCTATAATTTCTAAGGAATTAGTTATATTTGATGTAAAAGTTTTTAATCTTTCATCAGAGTAAAAACTTGTTATCTTTCCTGTTGCTATTATATTTCCTATAACGTGTAATTTTTCAATGGGTTTTTCATTTATATTTTGTGTATCTTTAAATCTGTCAGTTCCACCTATTCCCATATCTCCATCACCTGTTATAACACCTTTAACAACACCATTACGCATAAATAGTGCAATATTTCCTGTTCCTGTTTGATCGCATATAAATAGACTCTGTATTTGTTGTCCAAGTACCTTTAGTGCTCCCATATTTGTATAATCTTGTGCAGCAAAAACTATATTTAAATTTCCATTGACAGTTATACCTTGTTCGAAAATAACTGTATTTTTAAATGTAAAGTTTCCTGATTCTGCTGATATTACAAAATTATCATTTTGTAATGTAAAGCATTTATTAGTTTCCCCTCCGTTTATAATACTAGAATTAATATTATCAAGTGTGAAATTATTTATACGGTTTGAAATAATATTAGAATTATTTTGAATAACATTAATACCATTTATTTTATATACACCACCACTAGTATTTATGTCACCAAAAACATTTAACATAGAATTATTAGCTATATCTTCTCTGCCACCAATTGAAACACTGAAATTAGTAGTTGATGTATTTGTTGGGAAAAAAATGGCATTTCTACCATTGGCTGTTTCAACCCCCCATTTTGAAGAACCGCTACTTGCTAAACTTATTATTCCGGTATCAGCTGATATATTAAAGTCTGATCCTATTCTTACAATTCCCGTTTTAGAACTTGACGCGAATTGATAATCCCCTATATCACCATAAGATAATGGATTTTCATTTATATAAATTTTTGATGAACCGTGTAGTTTAATATTTGCACCAATATTAAGATTATTTGATGTATTATTCAATTTTTCCCATCTTAATGAGTTTGTTTGATAAATAGGATCTGTATTATTACCCAATAATATCCCACCTATAACATCTAATATTTTAACACCTATTCCTCCTTGTGAAACACGGAGTGGTCCTTCTGTAATATTCAAAGCATTTATATTAGTAATGTTACGTCCATCTCCCCTAATATTTGGAGAAATTAATGTATTTGTATTTTCATCATAACGTAATAGTCCATGTTGTACAATATTGTTATTTGAACCACCTACAACTAGTAGAGACGGATTAATGACTGATATTCCTGTCCCACCCCTTGATGTATTTAGAATACCTGTATTAATATTTGAAGTATGTATATTTGTAATATTGGAACCATTTCCTACAAATAATGTTCCTCTAATTGTTCCATTAATGTCAATTTCGTGTTCGGGGTTATTATTTCCAATACCTAGTTTTCCTTTTAATAATGTTTTACCATATATTTCCAAAACATTATTCTCATAAATATCTGTCTTGTTAATTTTTATATTATTTACATTTGCTATCTCATATCCTATAATGTTTGAAGATACTATATCATTCGTTATAAATGCTTTACCATTAATAGTTGTATTTCCATTTATATGAAGTTTATTTAAAGGAGATGAATTATTTATTCCTACATTACCATTGTCGGTTATTGTGAAATAATCAACCGGTGTTCCTATATTGTTGTTCTTTTGAATTCTATATTTTCCATCTATTGATGCTATATTCCATCTTCCTGACATTTCTATTAATATAGTTTTTTATTCTTATATTTAAATAGAACAACTATATAAATGCCTAATAAATGCGATAACGTTATATCATTAAAACAATATGGTCCAACTTGTTGGTTTAATAGTATTTTGATGAGTATTCTTTATAGTGATGAAAGTAGAAAGCTATTGTTAGAAAAGTCTAAAAGATGGGATAAAAAAATTCTTGTATATGAAACGATTTATCATATTTTAAAAAATAAATATTTGAGAACAGACAATGTTAATAATGATTATTTGTACTTTGATAAAATAAGACCTGAAACCATTTTAAAACAATTATATAATCATAATAATAAAAAATTTCCATTCGACCCCGAAAAATATAAAACTAATGGTTATAGGTCTGCTATGTATATCAGAAAGATTTATAAATTACTAGGCGTAAAAGTATTATATTTGGATAAAATAGGAAACGAATTATATTATTCAATTTTCAATAATATAACGTTATTATCATTAAATAATGGCAATGTTGAATATAAAAAAAATTTTAAAGAACTTTCGACAATTATAAAAAGTTTTCACGACCCTGATGTAATAATTATTAACTCTAACTATTATGGCGATACATTTATATACCCAGAGCGTTACAATTTAAATAGCGAAATGTTCAAAAAAACTTTTATGAATGAAATTAAAAATATAACTCACCAAGACTTTTTAACACAAATTAACGATTTAAAAAGCAATATTAACTATAACAATGAAGAATATGTTCAAGATACTATATTATTAACGAATTGGAATGATGAACATCCGGGAATTGGTGGGCATTCTATTGCCGGAATAACATGTAAAGGCGATAAATATGTATATAATGGATGGACAAGATCAACAATTGATGCTAATATAGGTAAAAATAGCAATCTTGACAATAAAATACCGTGTGAATTAATGAGGTTTGATTGGGATTTGCATGAAAAAAATAAAAACTTTTGTTTAAACCCTAAAAATTGTGTTTTAGATATTATGGATTTAAAAACAAGAGTTCAAAAACTATGTTTTTCTTTTAACAGTGGTAATCGTGAAATAATATATGTTAAAAAAAATAAAAATAGTAATTTAAATATAAAAAAAAATGATGATTGTGCTATTGAACAGGTTATAAATCCTATAACAAATAGATGTATAAAAATAAAGACTATTAATAAACTGCCAAAAAGTCCATTAAGCAAACCAGAAATACATAAAAAAATATGTCCGGAAGGAACTGTTTTAAATCCAAAGACAAATAGATGCAATAAGGTTAAAATAGATAAACCTAAAAAAATAGATAAACCTGAAAAAGTAGATAAACCTGAAAAAGTAGCTAAACCTGAAAAAGTAGATAAACCTGAAAAAGTAGCTAAAATATGTCCCGAAGGAACTGTTTTAAATCCAAAGACAAATAGATGCAATAAGGTTAAAATAGATAAACCTAAAAAAGTAGATAAACATGAAAAAGTAGATAAACCTAAAAAAATAGATAAAGCTAAAAAAGTAGCTAAAATATGTCCCGAAGGAACTGTATTAAATCCAAAGACAAACAGATGCAATAAAGTTAAAAAGTAAATATTTTTTATATGTTTATAATATAAATGCATAATAAATGTGATAACGTTATATCATTAAAGCAATATGGAAATACTTGTTGGTTTAATAGTATATTGATGAGTATTCTATATAGTGATGAAAGTAGAAAGTTATTGCTCTTAAAGTCTAAAAATTGGGATAAAAATATTCTTGTATATGATACAATTTATCATATTTTAAAAAATAAATATTTGAGAACAGACAATGTCTATAAAGATTATACTTACTTTGATAAAATAAGACCCGAAACCATTTTAAAACAATTATATGATCATAATAAAAAAAAGTTCAATTTTGAACCCGAAAAATATAAAATGTTAGGTTATATATCTGCTTTATATATTAAAAAGGTTTATAAATTTCTTGGTGTAAAGGTTTTATATTTAGATAAAAACGATGATAAGTTATATTATTCAATTTTCAATAATGCAAAGATAATATCTTATAATAACGGGGACCTTAAAGATACTCTAAATACTAAAGGACAATCGAATATAGTAAATAGTTTTAATGATCCTGAAGTAATAATTGTTCATATAACCAGTTCAGGAAATAAAGCAGATGATGCACATTATCCAGAACATTACTTTTTATCTGGTAATGAAATTCTTAAAAAAGCGATTAGTTATCAAAATAAAAATATTGAAGAATTTTTAACTCAAATAAACAATTTAGAAGAAACTATTAAACTTAACGAAGAAGAATATCTTCTCGATTCTGTATTATTATGTAATTGGAATAACGAACAAAAAGGCATGGGTGGACATTCTATTGCGGGAATAACCTGTAAAGGTGATAAATATGTATATAATGGATGGACGAGAACAACAATTGATGTGAATATTGATAAAAATGGAGAACTTGGCGATAAAATACCTTGTGAATTAATGAGGTTTGATTGGAATTTGCATAAAAAAAATGACTTTTGTTTAAATAGAGAAAAATGTATTTTGGATATTATGGATATAAAAACAACATTAAAAAGTTTGTGTTTTTCTTTTAATCTAGGTATTCGAGATGTAGTATATATAAAAAAAAATAAAAATAGTAATTTGAATATCAAAAAAAATAAAGAATGTAATATAGAAAATGTTATAAATCCTCTATCAAATAGATGTATAAAAATAAAAAGTATAAATAAAATACCTTTCATACCATTGAGCAAACCTGAAATATCTAAAAAAAAATGCCCTGAAAAAACTGTGTATAATCCTCTAACAAATAGATGCAATAGCCCCAAAATAGATAAACCTGTTAAAAAAAAACTTGATAAAGTACCTAAAGTATGTCCTGAAGGAACTGTATTAAATCCAAAGACAAATAGATGTAAAAAAGTTAAAATAGATAAACCTATTAAAAAAGTACCTAAAGTAGATAAAGTAGATAAAGTATGTTCTGAAGGAACTGTATTAAATCCAAAGACAAATAGATGCGATAAGGTTAAAATAGATAAACCTATTAAAAAAGTACCTAAAGTAGCCAAAGTATGTCCCGAAGGAACTGTTTTAAATCCAAAGACAAATAGATGTAATAAAATTAAAAAATAAATATTTTTTATAAGTTTATAATAGAAATGTCTAATAAATGCGATAATGTTATATCATTAAAACAATATGGCAATACTTGTTGGTTTAATAGTATTTTGATGAGTATTCTTTATAGCGATGGAAGTAGAAAGTTATTGCTAGAAAAGTCTAAAAGTTGGGATAAAAAAATAGCTATTTATAAAACAATTCATTATATTTTAAAAAATAAATATTTGAGAACAGATAATGTCAATAATGATTATGCATATTTTGATAAAATAAGACCTGAAACTATTTTAAAACAATTATATAATCATAATAATAACAAGTTTAATTTTGATCCAGAAAAAAATAGAATTGGTTATTTGTCGGCTATGTATATCAGAAAGGTTTATAAATTACTTGGTATAAAGGTTTTATTTTTAGATAAAATTGCTGATAAGTTATATTATTCACTTTACAATAATGCAAAGTTATATAAAACAGTAGATAAAAATGGAGAAATTCATGTATTATATAATATAAAAGAACTTCCTAAAATATTATATAATTTCAATAATCCTGATGTGATAATTGTTCATACATATAAAGTTGGATACTCCTGTCGTGATAATAGGTATCCTGAACATTACAGTTTAAATGAATCTGGAATTATTAATTCAATTCTTAAACGTAATGGTTATAATAACTTTATAACTCAAATAACAGATTTAAAAACAAATATTCTCTTTAACAAAGAAGAATATGAGCAAGATTCTGCATTATTATGTAATTGGAATCAAGGGCAAAAAGGAATATCTGGACATTCTATCGCTGGGATAACATGTAGAGATGATAAATATGTATATAATGGATGGACACGAACAACTATTGATGAAAATATTGACGAAAATAATAAACTCGATATTAAAATACCATGTGAATTAATGAGATTTGACTGGGATTTGAATAAAAATAATGACTTTTGTTTAAATAGAAATAAATGCATTTTGGATATTATGGATTTAAAAAAAACTCCAGATAAACTTTGTTTCTCTTTTAATAAAGGTGAAAGAGATATAATATATGTTAGAAAAAATAAAAATAGTAATTTAGATATCAAAAAAAATAATGATTGCGGTGTAGAAAATGTAATAAATCCACTAACAAATAGATGTATAAAAATAAAGACTATTAATAAAATTCGCAAAAACCCATTAAGCAAACCTGAAATACATAAAAAAATATGCCCTGAAGGAACTGTTTTAAATCCTATAACGAATAGATGCAATAAGGTTAAAATAGATAAAGCTGAAAAAGTACCTAAAATATGCCCTGAAGGAACTGTTTTAAATCCTATAACGAATAGATGCAATAAGGTTAAAATAGATAAAGCTGAAAAAGTACCTAAAATATGCCCTGAAGGAACTGTTTTAAATCCAAAGACAAATAGATGTAATAAGGTTAAAATAGATAAACCTGAAAAAGTACTCAAAGTATGTCCTGAAGGAACTGTATTAAATCCAAAGACAAATAGATGTAATAAGGTTAAAATAGATAAACCTGAAAAAGTACCCAAAGTATGTCCTGAAGGAACTGTATTAAATCCAAAGACAAATAGATGTAATAAAATTAAAAAGTAAATATTTCTATTATATACATATAATATATAGAAATGCCTAATAAATGCGATAACGTTATATCATTACAACAATATGGACCGACTTGTTGGTTTAATAGTATATTAATGAGTATTCTATATAGCGATGGAAGTAGAAATTTATTGCTCAAAAAGTCAAAAAGTTGGGATAAAAAAATAGCTATTTATAATACAATTAATTATATTTTAAAAAATAAATATTTAAGAACAGACAATGTAAATAATGATTATGCATATTTTGATAAAATAAGACCTGAAACTATTTTAAAACAATTATATAATCATAATAATAAAAAGTTCATTTTTGATCCAGAAAAACATAGAGATGGTTATATTTCTGCTATGTATATTAGAAAAGTTTATAAATTACTTGGAGTAAAGGTTTTATTTTTAGATAAAATTGCTGATAAGTTATATTATTCAATTTACAACAATTTAAAGTTATTATCTAGTGAAAATGAAAATATAGATTTTGGGAAGTGCTTGTATAATATTAAAGCACTTCCTAAAATAATTGATAATTTCAATGAACCAGATGTAATAATTGTTCATACATATCAAGTTGGTAATGATGGAGAACATATATATCCTAGATATCCCGACCATTACAGTTTAAATGAAGGTGGAATTCTTAAAACAGTTCTTGCATATAATGGGGCTAAAAATAAAAATATTGATAAATTTATAACTCAAATCACCGATTTAAAAACAAATATTACATTTAACAAAGATAAATATGAACAAGATTCTGTGTTATTAGGTAATTGGAACCAAGGACAAAAAGGGATATCTGGACATTCTGTAGCGGGAATAACGTGTAGAAGTGATAAATATGTATATAATGGATGGACAAGAACAACAATTGATGAAAATATTGATAAAAATAACAAACTTGATATTACTATACCATGTGAATTAATGAGATTTGACTGGGATTTGCATAAAGATAATAACTTTTGTTTAAATATGAATAAATGCATTTTGGATATTATGGATTTAAAAACTACACCGACAAATATTTGTTTCTCTTTTAATAAAGGTATAAGAGATATAATATATGTAAGAAAAAATAAGAATAGTAATTTAGATATCAAAAAAATTGATGGTTGTGATATAGAAAATGTAATAAATCCACTAACAAATAGATGTATAAAAATAAAGACTATTAATGAAATTCGCAAAAAACCATTAAGCAAACCTGAAATATCTAAAAAAATATGCCCCGATGGTACTGTTTTAAACCCTTTAACAAATAGATGTAATAAAATTAAAACAACTAAACCTGATAAACCAACTAAACCTGATAAACCATCTAAACCATCTAAACCTGATAAACCAACTAAACCTGATAAACCAACTAAACCTGATAAACCATCTAAACCTGATAAACCAGCTAAAATATGCCCTGAAGGAACTGTTTTAAATCCTCTAACGAATCGATGTAATAAAATAAAAAAATAGAGTAAATGCGAAAAAAAGTATAAAGGTTAAAATGAAAATAAAATCAAATATACGACAAATTACGATGTTCATAATGATTATGTATATTTTGATAACATAGAAGATAATTAATATTATTCGCGTTATAATAATATAAAGTTTTTATTTTATGGACAATACTATTTTTGTAGAACTAATATTAAATAATTTACTATTAATTGTAACAGTTATATTAATTGTTCTTGTATTATTAGCATCATATCCAATTTTATATTTAAAATATTTCAAAGATCTATATGAAAATATAAATATTTTTAATTATGTATGTAATGATAATTCTATATCAATAGAATATAATTCAAATATACCTATTAAAAACACATTTATTTGGAAAATATCTAATATATTATTTGACTTTAATAAAATAGATAAAAACTTCAAAGAAAGTGATGGTAAATATATAGCATACTCTATCAATGATAAGAACATAGACTTTCATCGCATTAATAGACATTCTAATAATAATAATTTACTTGTTATCTATGATAAATATGTTAAATACTCAGTCCCATTAATATTATGTATATTTATTTTATTTATAATTCATTGTTGTTATAATGGTATTAATAAAAAGTTCTCCATAAACGATTATGTTTTAGTAATATATATATTTATATATTTACTTATAAATTTAGTATTTTTTTCTTTAATTTTAACGAGTATAATGGATTTATATATCAATACAAATGCATATAATTATATAATGTCACTAAAACAATTAGATATTATATTAAAAGAAGATTTAAAAGCAGAATTAAATAAAAAAATTAAAACAATATTGCAAAAATATTCAAATGATGAAAATATAAATATAGAAGAGGTTGAGTTCAATAATTCATTAATTGATGAACTAATTAATCTAAAAGATAATTATCTTATAAATACATATGATAATGGTAATGTAAAAATTGAAAAAATAGACACAACCTGCAAAATAAACATAACTTTGGAAAAAATAGATAAAATGAAAATATATATATCGACAGAAAGTAATGAAAAAATATTCAAAGAAATTGATAAAATATCAAGATTTATATTAGCATATATATTCTTATTATTTCCTTTATTATATATATTATCTATATTGCTAAATAAAATATATATTTATTGTTTGTTTTTTATTATCGCATTATTGATAGTTTCAATATCAATATATAATATGTATTATATTTTTAAATAATTGATAAATACATAACGAATGTACTTTAATCTCTTCTTTTTTTCTTTATAATATTTAAAGCAAAATATAAATATTAATTATGAATACACTAGTTTATATTTTATTTATTATTATGGTTGTAATATTTTTAAATGAGCTTAAAAATATTACAATTTCATTTATAAAAACAAACTATTTTATTGATATTTCTAAAGCAAACTTGGATAAAAATTGTAATAACATATATAGTCAAGCAGAAACAGGAAGTTTTAGCTTGGCTAAAAATAGTTTTGATATATTATTGACTAATGATATTTTTAATACGAAGTCATATTATTTCATAATATTATTTATACTTATATTATTATTTATAAAGTTATTTAAAGACTTTACAGAATTAAACAATACTGATATATTTGGAGATTATGATACTACAATACACTATATTTTAAAAGCTATAATATCATACTACCCTTTAATATTTATTGTTATTTTTGGTATATTGATAATATCAATGATTGCGATGAGAAATACTCCCAATGAAACAGTTGGGTATGATATTTATTTCAAAAAACATATATATATTATAGGATATGTATTATATTCTTTCATTGTTTTAAATATTATAGGATATGTTGCTTTATTATTACTAATGATAGACACTAATAAAGAATATTATAGCAATATTATAATTAATATAAGTTTTTTAATATTATTAAATATTTATTTATATCTTATATTTAATATTATTAATATAATATTTACTTTTAAAAATGAAGAGGTTATAGATGATAGTGCTAATGTTGTAAATAAAGATATGTCATATTACACATTAACAAATTTTTACAAAAAGTATTTTAGTATCATAGAAAAGGATTATACAACATCGCCAGAATCTTGTTATAATATTGGTACTTATATTGTTAAAAATATAGGTTCATTGCTTATATATGTATTCGTCGTATTTATAATATTTATTGGGATATTTTTTATAATAGAAGACAATATTGCAATTTATTACCATGATAACATTCTAATGCCATTATTTGTATTTTTAGTACTAATATTATATATTTTTTTATTTGTCGTATTTAATACTGATTATAACAAGTATGTTATATATGGTGTATATAATAGTATATACAAAACTAAATTAAATAATTTAAATAATGTTGTAATACCATATATAAAACTCCATCAATTAAAAGCAACAAGTGATAGTATCGTAAATCACGACTTTTCAGAGCAATATATAATAACGAATATTATAGCTTCTATCATAAATAATACATTATGTATGACATCTTATAATGCGACAGATGATAATAATATTTCTGAAAACTTTAAAGGAATTAAAGATATTATCTATGTCAAATACGATTTTTCAAAAGAATCTACAGCATCAACAAACAACTATGATAGAAAAGATTACGATAAGTTCAAAGAGTATTATGGAATAGTGTTAAAAAATAGGGTCGGAATAGAACTTATGCGAACTAATGATATACATAAGTATATAACATTAATAAGTAAAGAACAAAATCTTGAAAGCGATGATACAAAAAATATATGGGATAATTTTAATATAGAAAATAGAGTTAATGAAATACCAAATATACACCTTATAGACAGTTATATAGATATGTATAAATATAAATATAGATTTAGAATATTAAAATTAATAAAAATTTGTAAAACAATATTTAATGATGATAATATTTTTAATACTAAGTTTGACGAACTAAAAAAAACATATTTTTATATTGGTGATAAAATACAATATAAGTTTCTAATTAATATAACGAATAATGCTAATTATATATCATTCATTGAAGCATATGAAATAATTATAAACGAGATTAGATTAGAAAAAGCAAAAGAGACATCAATAGAAAAAGAAACAGAAACAGTAGCTGAAATAGAAACAGAGGAAAAAATAAGCGAAACTCTTCAAACTAGTAAATCAACCTTTAAAAAAGATAGCTTTAAAAAAATTTTAAAAGAAGACATACACCAAAATGATTTTGGAGTATTAAATAATGACGATGAATTTAATAATTATGCTGTTCATCATTATGCTAAATTTTTATGCAATTTAACTAATGATGAAAGAAAAGATGTAGAAGATAACGACGATATAAGTATTAGATATATGGGTTTAAAGAATACTATAAATAATGATGATAAAAGTCTTTATTCTATAATAGATAACTTTTTGATAATTTCATCACATTTAGCATATAATTCTGTAGAATATAAAAGAATAGATAATGATGATGATAAAAAAACGTTATTAGATACACGCGATAAAGAACTATTTGGATTAATTATAGATAATACAGGCGAAAATGTTTATAATAAAATACAAGGAAATACATTCGAATATCATATATCAGAACATTATTATGATAAAAGTTTAGAACAACATCGCATAGTTATAAAAGTATTTACAAATACAGTATCTATTAAAAACGAAGTCAATTTTACAAATAATTATTTGAAACAAATTGTGTCTATGATATACAAGCAACTTAACAACGAGGATGTAAAGTTTAATAATAATATTGAAAACGAAACGATTACGTTTGAAAATAATATTGAAAGTAATCTTGATATAGACACAAGTCCTATAGCACAAAAAATAATAAATAAAGCAAATAATGTAGTTAGTGTTGATTTTTTATTTATATATTTATTTAATTTAATATTGTTATGTTTGATTTTTTATATTGGAAATAATATAGATAATATTAACTTTATTGGAATTAAATCATTATTTGAAAATATAGATACATCCAGGTACAGAGAAAAATTTAAAACTAAAATACCAGATATAACTCAGGTAGCAAGTAAAACGAGACAAGGATTTAGCGAAGTAACTGATAGTATTAATACAAATAGTACTAAAGCTATGAAAGGTATAGTTTCAGTTGCAAGTAAAACGAGAAAAGCATTTAGAGGAGTATCTGATAATATTAATACAAACGCAAATAAAAACTACAGTTTTAGTTATTTTCATTTAGCAATCATCATTTTAGTCGCTATTGTGTTTATAGTTTTGTATAGTTTAGCAGCTACTGGAGTTATTTCATGGTAAATAATTTAAAAATTGATATAATATTAGTAAAATATCAATTAAAAATGAAACAAATTATTCATATTTCAGATATTCATATTAGATATGGTGATAAAAAATCCTGCAGATACGAGGAATATTGTATAGTATTTGATAATTTAATGAAGTCTATTATTCATAAAATTGAATTTAATGATTTAAAATATGAAGACTTCGTAATTATTGTTACAGGCGACATTTTTCATAATAAAAATATTGTAGGTAATTATGGTCTTGAATTATACAATATGTTAATAAATGGTTTATCCAATATAGGGCGTACAATAATATTTCACGGTAATCATGATAGAAGTCAAAATGAAATTAGCCAACCATCATTAATATCTTCAACTATTCAAACAAAAAGTCTCACTATATTAAAAAAAACACAATCATTTACTATAGATAATGTAGGGTTTTCATATGTTAATATTGATGACACGCTTGACACATTATCTACAGTAGGACGTATTAATAAATTACCCCCATTTCCAGTTATTGACAAAGAAGTGCAATATAAAATAGCATTATTCCACGGTACATTCGTTTCTGCTAAATTATATAATGGAACTGAAATTCCTGAAAGTAATTGTGCATCATCATACCCATTTAGTTGGATATCGCATTTTGATTATGCTTTACTGGGTGATATTCATTTAAGACAACAAGGTATTAATAAAAATGTATTATGGGGATATTCAGGGTCTCTTTTACAGCAAAATTACGGAGAAGACATTGTTGAACACGGTTATATGATATGGGATTTAGAAAAACGCATTATTGAAAATGTAAATGTATATAATCCATATGGTTATATAAATATAATGGTTAAAAACAATAATATATTTTTAAGAAATAATGGTAAATATACTGACACGCTGGATTGTTTTATATCAGGCAATGAAGAATATTTTCCCAAAAATATAGAAATTCGCACATTTTCGGCATTTAATTGTGATAATACTAAAGAACTTTATAGTATATTCAATAAACATAATATAAATTTTACGATACTTGGTAATAAGTTAAATACAAATGATAAGATTAAAAGTACTATCGTTGAAAAAGTTGATAATAACGATATAATACATATTAATAAAGATACTTTTATAGAGTATTTGAAAAAATATATACCATCAAAATATTATGATAAAGCATCAGATATAATAAAAAATCTTAATGTATTATTGTTTAATATAGATAATTGTCCTTGCGATCTTATTGACGAAAGTTTAAAAAAAAATAAAGAAATCTCTTTATTGATAAAAGCATGCAATTTAAATGATAATGTAAAAGCAAAACATCCATTTACAATTGAATATCTTGAATGGGAAAATCTATATTGTTATGAAGGAGATAATAGTATTAATTTCGCAGAAGCTATTAATAGTACGCTTCTTATATGTGGAAATAATGGTACTGGAAAGTCGGCAATATATGATATCATAACACTTGCTATATGGGGTGTTATAACAAAAGATAAACAAAACTCTTTATCTAAAAATGGTATTATAAATTATAAGCATAAAACAGCATATACTATTATAGATATTTCAGTAGATGGTGTAAAATATCAAATTAAGAGGAAATACTCTATTCAATCTGATATAAAAAGTGCTAATAAAAGTAATATTGAAATATATAGGTACGATAATGGTAAAAAAGAATTAATTAAAAAGAATAATGCGTGTAATGAGTTTATCAAATTACAATTTAATACACTTGATGACTTCTTAACGTGTTCTATGATAACACAGGTTGTCGACAATGATATTCTAAAAATGGATTATAAAGAATGTACGGCGATAATTGATAAAGCATCAAATATAAATGAAATATATGAATTATTCAATTTATTTAAGGTTTGTTTAAATAAATATAAAGACTTTAAGAAAACTATTGATAATAAGACACAAGTATATGAACATATATTGGCTACAACAGAAGTAAATGACGATAATGAAGAAGATCTCGTTATTGAATTACGCGATTTAGATGAAAAATATAGCGAACTAATGAAAATAAATAATAGTATAACTATTGATATTTTAGACAAAAAATATAAAGATTTGACAAATATCAAGAGTGTTGAAAAAGAAATAACAGATATAGAATACTATGATTATACTGTGCGATTAAATGAATTAAATGTTTATTTTAAAAAGTATGATTATACACATATTCAAGAAAATGCATTAAAATATGATGTATATACTGTTATTCCTGAAAAAATAGAAAAACCCTGTGAATATTCTATTATAAAAGAAGAACAATTATTTTTATCCAAATATGTTAAGCCTGTTATTATTCCTGTTAATAAGATTTGCGATATAGAGCTCCAATATAAAGAAATATTGGAAAAAATAAATGATTTGAATGAAGAAAAACCCGTTTTTGGAAAAAATAAGATACGTGAAATTAATGAAATAGTTTATGAAATTGAAAAAATATTTGGTGATGAAAATCCTATTAATGATTTAAAAGACTTTTTATCAAATAATATTGGTATCATCTCTTCATCAAACACAGATAATTCTTCTGATATATCCTATAAATATTATCTTGAATTATTGAGCGATAATGACAAAATTGCTAAGTCTATTGAAACCGGCTACGAATATATTAATGATTGTGATAACAATATATCAAAACAGCATAATAAAAGAGGTTTATTAACAATTTATCCTATTCCTCAAAATATTCAAAAAGAAGAAAAAAATTATATTGATATATCTTATGATTATGATGAATATAAAAATAAAATATTGGAATACGAAATAACATTAAATGACTATTATAAATCTCTCGAGAATATTGATATTATTAATATAAAAATAGCAAAATATTCAAACGAATTGAACACTTTAAAAAACAATGAAGAATATGGGTATGACCCGTGTTGTAAATATTGTTGTGCAAGATCTTGGGTAATAAGAATGAAAGAATTAGAAAATATTATTATTAATAATAAAACAGAATTAGATAATCAGTATGATAAAATATATAATCGCGAAGATGTTGACTATATATTAATATATAATGATTATAATATTTTAAAAGAAAAAATATTAATTCATGAATTAAAGGTAGAATGGTTTAATTATAATAACTATTTAAGTGATGAAAAAAACATTTCTCGCGAAACAGAAGTAAATATAATAAATAAAAATGAAATGATTGTAAAGATTGCTGTATATAATAAAAATACAACTGATAATACTTGTTTAATTAATTCTTTTAATAGACACTCGCATATTTTATACACCGAATATGATAATACTATACAATATGAAAAATATATTGCGTGGAAGAATAAATATACTGATATCAATATTTTAAAAAATAAAATTGAAACTGATATTAAAATAACAAAAGATTATCAAGAATATATAACATACATAAAACCAAGAATAAATAATTTTAATATATTAAATTATAATTATAATGAATGGGAAAAATACGATAATATAATAAATATTAAATTATCTCACGAATATATGCTTATTAATGATAAGATAAATAAACAAGACGAATATTATAAATATATAAAATATAGAGATATTAATGTGTCAATTAAGAAAAAGAAAGCTGTATTAGAAGAAATAGATATATGTTCATTGGATATAAAAACAAAATCTGACAATATTACTAAACTTCTAACATTAAAGGAATATAATAAGAAAAATAATGATAACTACGAGTATTATCTTAAAGAAAATGTTAAAATAACTGAAACTATAGATATATTAGATATTATCATAGATAATTTTAAAACATATAAAATTGATTTATACGAAAATCACATATTAAAAAAATTAATGATAAAAACAAATTCATATATTAAATTATTATGTCACGAAAATACAAAGAATTTTGAGTTAGACTTTATGATAAATGAACATAAAGATATTATTCATATTAATTGGCTTATACATAATACGTGTAGTGATAATACTATTAAACAAGTAATATCTATAAATCAAGCATCTGGATTTCAAAAGTTTGTCATATCACTTGCATTAAGGATGAGTTTATATTCGAATACTCAAACAGAACAATTATTCATCGACGAAGGATTTACAGCGTGTGATAATCAAAATCTATCTCTTGTTCCCAGTTTTCTAAAAAAATTATTAAATACATTCAGTTGCATTGTTATAGTATCTCATATAGATATTATAAAAGATAGTGCTGATATTATAGTAAATATAGAATATGATAAACATACAAAAACATCACATATAAAGTTATGATATATTAAATATTATAATATGAAAACATACCCTTACATTACTATTAAGGTAGAAGGAGATATTGGAGAACAATTATATCAAATATCATATATAATAAACTTTATGCGTAAATCCAAAAAGTCCAAAATAAGAAGACAGTTGGTTTTTTTAAATGATAACGAAAATACATATTGGAATACATTGTTCAATGGATTATTTACATTTATTGATAAAGAAAAATATGATTCTATTAACTTTACAAAAGTTGATATAAATTATGACATTGAAAAGTCTATAACTATATTAGATAACATCGTATTCGAAGGTTGTTTAAAAAGTTTCACATATATTGATAAATCATTATATTCTAAAATGCTCAATATTGTTTATAATAATGAAGATGTTATGTACCCTGCATATTATAAATATAGAGATATTCTAGATAACTTTAGCGATAAAACTTTGGATGATGAAATGGTGTCATTACATATTTCAAAAAAAGATTTAATAGATATAGAGTATTATAAAAATTCTCTTGAAAATATGAATAAAAAATATGTAGTTATATTCACCGACGATATTTATTGGTTTTCAAACAAAGTATTGGATAAAATAAATATTGATTCTAAATATAACTTATATTATGTAAATGAAAATGATAAATCTGTCGAGTTTGTATTAATGTCTATGTTTAAAAATCATATTATCGAAAAAACATCATATAGTTTATGGGCATCATATATAAGTTATTACAAAAATAAAGTTGTTTTAACACCATAAACAAAATATTTTTTTTATTATATTTATGTTAATTAAGATATTAATTATATAAATGACGAATGAAACTATAATAGCGTTTGATATATCAAAATATGATAATAATGTTTTTTTATATTACAATACTTTATATGATGAACGCGACGAACCGATTGAAGAACTCGGTAATTATACATTAAATCAATTCAATAAGTTAACTGTTTCTCAAAAAAAGAGTTTTTTTGGTAAAAAAAGACAAATAAGTTTTAAATCAGAAATAAATAATAACTCATCAAAAACAGTTAAAATACAATCTGAAACTTTATCAAAAAAGCTTCATTCGATAATCAATAAACCATCTTTACGCGATAATAATAACTCATCAAATACATCTAGAACACAATCTACTACTTTATCAAAAAAGCTTGGTCGTCAATCATCTTTGCAAGATAAAACAATAGTAAATAATAATAACCATTTAAAGACAATTAGAAGAATTTCTACTACGTATTTAGCTAGATTACGTAGCAAAAAAGAAAAACCTACATATGTAAAAAACTCTCGTCAGTCACGTCCTCTAGATACAGTGCGAGAGTCAGAAACATTTGATGACCTTGATAATACACATGGAGGGTTAGGATTGTTTTCTTTAAAAGATAAAGAAAAACTTAAGAAAGAAGCAAAAAAAGATAAGGAAAAACTTAAGAAACAAGCAGATAAGGAAAAACTTAAGAAACAAGCAGATAAGGAAAAACTTAAGAAACAAACGGAAAAAGACAAGGAAAAACTTAAGAAACAAACGGAAAAAGACAAGGAAAAACTTAAGAAACAAACGGAAAAAGACAAGGAAAAACTTAAGAAACAAAAAGATAAGTCACGAAGTTTATTTAATTTTAATAATGTAATAAAAAGAAAAAGATTATCTAAAAAAATTAAAGGTGGTGAAATATCAAACGATTATATTAAACAAATATTAAACTGTTTTAAAATACGAGATACTCAACATGATTTTAAAACTAAAATTACGAAAAAAGATAACCATCTATTATATAGTAATTTTATTACACCCGACGATAATACAGCATTTATAAAAACTATTGTTGATTTGTCTGCAAATGGACATATTTCATTTGATAGACTATATTTTATATTTACATTAAATACAGACACATATATTGATAATTATTTAGTTTTAAAAAAATCAGTAGATGGAACAGGTATAGATAATTTTTTACAAAACAATTTATTAACAAAAGTCAGTAAAAAATATATATATGATGGTAAAGTAAATATTAATGATGTAGCGATATCAAATTATATAAGTAATTATTTAAATGATGGTACTACAAATAGTAATAGAGTTATTTCTCCTGAAATATTATTTGATACAATGGCTGTAGGATTGGACATTGTAAAAGAATATATGCAAAATATTAATTTACAATCAAGTCTTATAACAGATAAGGTATATAATAGTTTAACAGGAGAGGGATCGGCTATTAAAGACGAATATACTAGTGCATTTGACTTAGATACTTCACAGTTGTTTAATATTATATACTTTAAAAAAGATAATGATATAGGTATTGCATTATTATTTTTAAAAAATCAATATAATTCGCTATTATTAACTAAAATAGGTATAGAAGAAATTAAGCTTGGAAATAAAAGAGCTCAAAGCAAAGATGAAACTAGATTATCAAAAAAATTAAAAAGAGGAGGCGATTATATATATAATATAGATTATATCAAATTAAAAAAAGTTGGTGAAGAATATATATCAGTAGATGATTATGATGTTTTATGTAATCGACAAATATTTGTAGCAATATATATACCTATAAAAGATAACCCTTTTGCAAAAAATAATATTGAACTTATGATTGAAATAACAAAACATTATTTTGATAGCAATCCCCCTACACTTTTAGCATCTAATAAATATGATCTTGAGATATTTAAAGCAAGTGTAAAAAAATATAATAAAAAATTAGTTTCTATTTCAATTTTAGTTTTACAATATTTGATAATAGATTACCATACTAAAATAACTGACGGTAAAATTATAGATATTCATTATATTTTAAACATAATATATAATTTAAAGTCATCTGGTGATTATGGAAAAGTATTATATGGATATTATCATAATATCCATATTAAAAATGAAGATGACGATGAAAAGGTTGCATTGATTACAAATGATACATTATGTGGACTACACTCTATATTGCGTGAAAATACCGATGTAATTACTGGAGCACATCGTATGGAAACTTATTATGATAATCCTGTTGGTGATGTTCGTTTCTTGGTTATATATAAATCACAAAATAGTGTTAAGAATAATGCATATTTAGTTAATAAGTTAAACTCTACCTTAAATACGAATTTACAAATACCAATACATATTATGGGTCTTAGTGCTGATATAAGAGAAAATTTAATACTTGAAATAACTTCCCATTTTAATAAAATGGTAAAAGACACGATAGAAAAAGACTATTTTTTTCCTAAACAAATGAATACTAGGATAATTAGCGAAACACAACACGCTTTGAAAGCATGGGGGTTTTTTTGTGAAAATTGTACAATTTCTACTGCTGATCATATGATACAAATGGAAAAAACTTTTAACGAACATATACATATACTTAAATTTTTGATTACAGATTATAATACATATTGTACAAGTAATTCATTAGAACACGAAACTGTGAAAACCTTATACGAACATAGATTAAATAATTTATGTAATGATGATAAAGATAATAATAGAGCTTTAAGTAGAACGGTAAAAAGTTCAACAGTTTATTCAAATATAAGCCTAGATAGAATAACATTAAAAGACGCAACATCTTCAGAAGATAGAAAAAACACATTTTTGTATCATAGCATTATTTTATATCTCATTAAAGGTAACTTTACCGGAGATATAACCCCAAAAGATACTACTAGTTTTTTAATATTTGTAAATTTTATTAATAGTTCTTTAACATCTTTTAAAAGATTTTATGAATTAATTCTAAATTTTAGCAAAATTAAAAAAAATCATTATGTAATACTTTATAAAGAAGGCATTATTGCATTATCGAATAACTTACTACATAAACAAAATAGCTTTATTAGAGTTTTACTTAATATAGAAAGTCCAGAATTTAATAATCACCTTTTTCGTGTTATAGATAAAAAATCAGGTTATAATTATGCAGATGTTAATATTGAAGTAAATAAAATTTTTATAAAATTTATGAATGATATACTTCATATAACATTAATAGGAGAAGCTTTACGAGACAATTATGATAAAACTCTTACGCCAATAGATTATAACTTACTTTTACGCACAGAACAGGGCTTATAAATCCAGTATCTTTAAATATTACACGATAATGAAAATGTTTTTCTAATGTTTGCGATGAAGATTTATTTACATTATATTTTTCAGGACAAAACATATGAAATTTTGCCTTATCATCTTTTACTATTGAAACACCAGTGTTTGATGCTTATAATAAAGTATCAAACGGGCGTTCAAATATATCACCTTTATTTTCAGAAGCCCAATATATAATCATTGTATTATCTTTATATTCTTCCATATTTATAGTATAATTAACATTAGACCCTTCGGGATATGTAGGTGAATTAACTAATAAATTACTAGGTATAAATGTAATTCACATAAATGGAAAAAATGTTTCTTTTATAATAATCAAAAATATAATACTTGTTATTACATATATGCATATTATACGCAATATAGTATTATATTCATCATTAAATATTATTCATTATTGAAATCCTATATAAATATATAATATAATAAAAATTGATTGCCTATATGAAAAATATATCATATATCTAAATATGGCTCTTAATTGCGACCAAGATAATGAATACGAAGAATATGAAGAATGCAATAACAAAAATGCTAATGATTATTTTGATTTAAATGATAACATCATTGATAAAATGGATAATGATTGCTATATGATTAAGATAACAGGAAAAGATTTGCTACATAATGTTAAAAATTGGTGTTTTAATCGTGCAACAGATGAATCAAAAATACAAGAATTATATGATATTATGAAAAATAAAAAAGATGATGATATAACACCACGGTGGATATTTACAGTAATTTATGACGAAACTACTGACAGTTTTGACAAACTATATATGATTGATGGACAACATAGACGTGAAGCAATTAGAAGACTATGTGTAGAAAATATTGGTTTAAATACAAAATATTACTGTATGGTTTATAATATTAATAATTGTGAATCAGATAATCAAAAAAAAGCAATTGATTTATTTAAAAAAATTAATAACAATAAACCTCTAAATATTCCTGATATCCCTGATATGTATATTTGCGATATTATCAATATTATTATTGACGACACGACATTAAACTCAAAAAAGTCTATCAAGGTTAATAAAATTAACTTCAAAGCAAATAATCCATATATTCACAAAAAAGAATTGTTTAATCTTCTAAATGAAAATGTAGAAGATATTAAAAAAATATCAACTATTAAGTTCATTGAGAACTTGAAAATTATTCGCAATAAATTATGTTTTATGGAATATGAAAAGTTATTTGTAGAAACAGATGACAATAAAAGAAGATATAATACAGCAAAAAATATTGACTTTTGGCTTAATCTCAAAACATCCAGATACCCACCTAAAGTATGGATCCAGTATATATTAAAACCAGAAGAATTAGTTTAAATTATATAATTCATCAACAATACCCATTTTAATACATTCTTCCGCATTAAATTGAATATCTTTAATAAGAATATCTTTCAATATTTTTTTGTTTATTTTTGTCTTATTGATATAAATACTATTGATATGTTCTTGTATTTTAATACAGTTATTATAATTATCGTCAATATATGATAGTTTTCCAATAACACCAGATCTTAATTCATGAATAAGAACATATGAGTTCTTACATATATAACGTTTGACACCATGAATACTAATAAGTGTTCCTGCAGAAGAAACATTACTGTCGATGACAGTATGAACTGGAATGCTCAATCCTTCCATGCAATCAATTATTGAAAACGCCGATGTTATACACCCACCATCAGTAGTTATATGAAGAAATATTTCAAGTTTCATATTTTGTGTTATATTCTTTAATTTTACAATATTTTCTAATGAACGTATTTTTTTACATAAATTAAATGATGTAATAGATGTAATCGTTGAAGAAAAGTATATATGATTGTTAATATTATATAGGTAATTTTCCTCTGTGCTAACATTATCTTCGTCTTCATCTGTATCTTGTTCCATTTTTCTCTTTTTTGTTAAAAAGTTTTTATTCATCTAATGAACTTGTATGTATATATTTTATATAATATAGTATAATCTTATATTATTTTATATTCTCGTCGTAGAATAACTCTTTTATAGATATTTCGTTAATATTATATTTGAAATTTTTATAATAAGGGTTTATTTTATCACTTTCAAACATTATGTTAAATGTTTTCTTATTACAACATATCAAAATATTATCACACATTGTTTTATTATTATAATCTATTTGTTTGTGTATATTTTCTGTTTTGATGATATATATAATGTCATAAAAAGGTCTATTATTTCTATCACAAAAATACGGAAGTCTATTTATAATGTCTTTAGGATTATCATATTTAGTTAAATTGCGTCGAAAGTCTAATATAGACATCGTTTGTATATTATGAATATATTGCAAATGTAAGTCACTATCTGGTTTTGTGTTATAATTAAACATGTTTATACCATTATATCTTCTTATTGCAGTATTTAAATATTCATCAAGTTGTTGTGCTATATTGGTTGAAGATAATGAAAATGATATTTTTCTATTTTTACTTTCTTCTTTTATAAGGAAAATATTATATTTGTCATATTTCATATTTAAACTATCAGGAAAATGTTTTTTAATTTTTTCTTGCTTTGTATTATAAGCGTATCCGTCTTCTTGTTTTAATATTATAGTTAATTCATTTAAAATCTTTTTCGCGTCTCTTTTTATTTCTATAAATTTATTATAGGATATTCTCATTTTTTTTAACATTAATTGATATATCTTTACATAATTTATTAGATATTAAATGTTTATATATGATTTATAATTCTTAAGGTTTTTGCAAATAGTTATAAAGAATGGTAATAAATAAAATGAGTACATAATTTATTTATTTGGAGAAAATATAGAAATCTTTTAAAATTATAGATATATATAATTATGTACTCAAATGTTATCTTAAAGATTTGCAAAATAGTTATAAAGAATGATAACGAATGAAATGAGTACATAATTTATTTATTTGGAGAATATATAGAAAAGTTTGAAAATTATAGAAAAATATAATTATGTACTCAAAATATATTCTTAAGGTTTTTGCAAATAGTTATAAAGAATGGTAATAAATAAAATGAGTACATAATTTATTTATTTGGAGAAAATATAGAAAAGTTTGAAAATTATAGAAAAAATATAATTATGTACTCAAAATATATTCTTAAAGATTTGCAAAATATTCATAATAATGCTACTTACGGGAAATGAGTAGAGCAGCGTATAATCTTTTTATTTTAAGAAAAATTAGAAAATGTTAAAAGTTATAGAAATTAATAATTATGTACTCAAATTGATTGTTAAAGTTTTGCAAAATGGTGTTAATAATGGTAATAAATAAAATGAGTACATAATATTTTTATTTAGAGAATATATAGAAAATGTTAAAAGTTATAGAAATATAAAATTATGTACTCAAATTGATTGTTAAAGTTTTGCAAAATGGTGTTAATAATGGTAATAAATAAAATGAGTACATAATATTTTTATTTAGAGAATATATAGAAAATGTTAAAAGTTATAGAAATATAAAATTATGTACTCAAATTGATTGTTAAAGTTTTGCAAAATGGTGTTAATAATGGTAATGAATTAAATTAGAACATAAATAAAAATTGATTATGAAATATATAAGTATATTTACCCTATACAAATAAGATGAACTTCATAATCAACTATACTAAAGTGTTTATGAAAAACTTTGCTAAAAAAATTAAAACCTATCAAGAACCTACTATGCTTGGTAGATGGAGAGTAAAAAATTGCAATGATAAAATGACAAATATTAATGCCGTATATCAAAACAGAGACCACTGTGGGGATAATGTATGTAAAACTCCTATTAAAGCAGATAAATATATCAATTAAGAAACATAATCATATACGAGTAGTAAGTTATAAATCAAAAAAATATAAAAAGTTGTATAATTATTATACTACATTTTTTAATTAATAGGCGTATATTATACTACTTAAAGGAATATAAAAATTGATAAATATAATATAAATAATATATAAATGGTATCAAGATACTTTCTAATGACTAATGAAAAAGGAGATTATGGTTGTTTTTTCTTCAATGACTATTATTTATATAAAAAATGTTGGCTAGAATATAATGAAATTGGATGGATTGATGATGTATTATTGGAAGAAAAATAAAACAATATATATATCAAATGTCCAAATATTGTTTTAGATAAGATTGCAACTTCTTGTTTATTTTCTTATTAAACATTTCAAAACTATTGAGAATTTCACAATCATAATCATCATCTTCTAAAATATTATCTCTTATTGTTTTAAAAAAGTCTATAATATATTCGGGAAGGTTCTTATATTCTTCTATTTTTTCCAATATAATATCCATAACCTTTTCGGGCGTTTTTTGCCATATATTCTGGCTATTATCTTTAATATAATTGAAAAAATAATATATGTATATATGATTATCCATATAATATTTTTCCAATGCTTTGTATATTTCGCGTTTTAAATCATTGATTAAAGGTTTGTCCCATTTCCATTTTATTTTTAGATAACAATTATCATCCAATATAAAACAATATGTATTTATCTGTTTATCTATATATCTAATATTATCATCTTCGGAACTTGGATTGTAAATTAGAAACCTTTCTAATAATATTTCTATCATAATATCCCAAAAATTCAATTGTGATATATTAGTCTTTAATATGATATGAACAATATCTGTTTTGTTATAACCAATAATAGGAAATTGAGATTTGTTAATCTTAAAATAATCTTTTTTACTATGGAGCCTGATATGTTTAAATATATTCCAATTTATATTTTCATATTTTTTTATAGAACTTTTGTTAATAATATTTTTGATATTTGATATATTATTTAAAAATTCTTGTTCTTTATTACTATTCTTATGAAAAAAGTCTGTTATATTTAGAATATCCATAGGGGATATACAAGAATATCTTTTGCGTGTAAATATTTCTATCAAATATGTTAATATAATTGATTCATATACAGATAGATTTGTTAAGGTATTATTTATTATATTATATTGCACTTTTATAGTAGCCTTTTTAACTATATCATAGTATTTAATATATTCTGGTTTAGTTGATAATATACACAATGGTATATCAGGCAAATCATCATATTGATATTTTTCTAAATGGTTCCAAAAGTCATATACATTATAATCTTTAACTTTTTTCCTTGATATTATGCTTAATTTTACAAACAATTGCGAATCACACTTTGTAAAGTTTTCTGTCTTGTTTTTTACAATATCAAGAATTACATTATATAAAAAGGTTTGATATTTGATACAATGATATCCCCATTCTATAGTTTCTGTTCGTTTTTTCTTTAATTCTGTTTTTATAACAGTATCAAAACCTATATTGTTTTTAACTAATAGTTCTATTATTTTTTCTTTATCAATTAATTCATTTAATTTGTCTAAACTTATTATTTCACTAATATTAGGCAAATAATCTACATAACCCACTTTACAAAATCTCTTATAAATATCGTCTTTATTTTTAGATAATTCAAAATATATTTGTACTTTTGCTCTCGTTAATGCTACGTGTAAATATGATTCAAATACTAACCCAACATCATTACTACTTATTAATTTTAATGAAGTTTCGGTTACCTTTAAAATAAATACCACCTTACGACCATCTCCTTTAGATGATCTAATAGACATAATTCGCGTAGCATTAATAGACTCTGATGTGTTAATAACAGTCCCTTGTGTATGTTTATGCAAATAAACATATTGTTTATAATTATCGTTATATTTATTTATCCAATATTCTTGTATTTTACTTTCTAATTCTGTCGCAATAACATTTGACTTCATTATTGGAAATATTATTAAGAAGTCATTGGGTGAATAATTATTAGTTTCTACCTCATTTTTATATAAGTTCATAATTTTATTACAATAGTTTGTAATTTTATTAAAATTTTTATCATCAGCATAAACAGTTTCCAAATCTTTAATTATTTTTATAGGTTCGTAATTATTTGCTTTTTCAAATGTATCATCGCATTCTATAATAGGTAATTTATATTTAACAAAATTAATAATTTCATTAATTTTATCACCCATATTTGTAACCTTTATGCGACGATTTATATTTATAGGTTTTCTAATATCTATTGTTATATTTGGCAATCCTTCGTCAATAATACTTGTTAAGAAGTTTTCAGTATATTCGAGCGATTGGAGTTTATCACCAACAACATTTATATAACATCCAGTATCATGTATTAATTTACACATCGCGTGTAAATAATTTATAGGCAAATCTTGAACCTCGTCAATCCATATTTCACATTCTTTACTTAATTGTATATATTGACCTCCGTATTTCATAAAACCATCTTTAACTTTCGTAGCACCATTATTTTTAATATTATCTATAATTCCTTTGAAAAAATCAGCACCTTCAGCATTTGAAGTACATAAGTTAAAACAAAATGAATCAATTGTTCCAATAATGACTATACATTCGCGTTTAGATATTTTATGTGTATATTTAATAACGTAATGTTTTTCTGTATTTTCCTCTATATCGTCTTCTATATTTTCAATATGAAATACATCTTTACCATTTTTAAAACGCTTTTTTTGGTCTTTTAATTCTTCGTAAATTACAGCTTTGGCTGAATGTTGTTTTGTTAGAATTATGTATGTTTTTTTATCAATATTTTCAACAATAGACTTCCATATTCCATAAGTTTTTCCATTTCCCGCCCCTTGTTGATATACGCCTAATACAGACTTAACAATATTTTCATCAGTCCAATATTCCCATATATTTTCTGGTTTTGTTTTTAAATATTCAATCGTATCATTTAAAGTCCTATGTTCTTTTAACTCTAACATACCGCTTTTTATTTTATTAAGTTCTATCTTAAAAACTTTTCCATCAATTTCAAGTAAAATAAAGTCATATGTTTTTACAAAAGATTTATATTTCCATATATCTTTGAAAATTATTAAATAATTACCAGTTGATAATTTATTTAATACAATACCTTCATTACCATCAATTAACCATATTATTTCTTTTCCAAACTTATTCCAATCATTAAATCTATCTATTATATCTTTTTCTGAAATATATGAATGTTGTATTTCGCAAGTTCTTTTGATACTTAAAAGAATATCAGCGCGCCGGCAAGTATTATTATCTATAGACGAACAAAAAAACTTAACCTCTCGCATTTCTATAGGAAACTTTTTTTCCATAATGTTATGCCATTTCCCGGGCATCTTTCTTATTATTAATAAAAATTAGGTTTATATAATATTAACAAAAAATGATAAATATTTATATATCATTTCGCATATAAATATGAGTGAATTAGAAAAAATTAATAAGTTTTTATTCAAAAAATATGATAAGTTGGTATTAAGGCAAAATATAATGTTCCATGATAAAAATGATAAAAGTATTAATATAATTGCTATGATTATGAATCATGTTAATGAAACCAATACAGATAAGGATTTCTTTAATATTTTTGTAGAAAAGAAATACTTTAATACAACTATCGAAAAACAAAACTATTTCACAGTACATATTAAACCTATTATACTTAATATTTATAATAGGTATTCAGAAAAACAAAATCTTATTCATAAAAATAATTCACTTATTTATAAATTATTAGAAATAATTAAGGAAGAAGAATATAAAAATAAAACAATTACTAATAAGAAAAATAAAAAAACCATTTCATCAACTATTAAAAGACTTGTCTGGAATATACATATTGGTGAAGATTATGGTAAAGCAAAGTGTCTTTGTTGCAGAACAACAGATATTACACAATTGTCATTTAACTGTGGTCATATTATAGCAGAGGTAAATGGTGGCGAATTGATTGTTTCAAATTTAAAACCAATTTGTCAAAATTGTAATTCTTCTATGGGAACAAAAAATATGGATGAATTTATGAAAGACTTCGTATAAATTGTTATATTACTCATTTATATATTATTATTATTACTCTACAAGATGATGTTATTATTTTCATTTTTCCAACAATTCTAATCTTTTTTCAATGACCTCCAATTTATGCATAATTTTTTCCAAAATATCTTCTTTAATAACATTTGTTTTTTGAACTTTATCTTCTTTAGATTTAAGACTTTCCTCACATATTATCTTTTTATTTTCTAAACATTTCTTTAAATATCCTAAGTCGTCATATCCATATTTTTTAGCCAATTCTTGACAATTTTCTTCATTATATTCCGGAAATATAATATTATTTAATACCCTTGATCTAATGCTACCAATAGTTCTTTTAAACTCAATAGCTATATCGTCATAAGATTTATTTTCCTCTACATATTTTATCAATTTTAAATGATCTTCATTATTCCAACGTTTTCCACAATTAGATGTTTCATCATTAGATTGAAATTTGATAAAATTATTATACATCTTCTTCGTATATTATTATATAAATATAACATAATGCTTATCAATTTTTATATTTTTATATTTATTTGTTAATTAATAGACTTTTAAATTTCATAATTTCTTTTAATTTGCATTTTAATAAATCTAAATCTATATTATCGACAGTTGTATTATATTTTTCACATTCCATGCGTTCTGCGTTTTTATCTTTTTCTTTACCAATAATACGAATATTTTTATTATTTAAAATTGTTGTAATACGAATAACATTATCATTATATTCAAATAAACATTCGTAATATTTTATAGTTATGTCATCTATGCTATTGCGAAAATTACTTTTATCTATACAATATTTATTATGATATTTTTCAATACTTGCCGAATGTTCTTTTATATTATCATCAGTTATTTCATCCAATTCAACTAATAATTCTTTTCTACCATTCAATGAATAATTAAATATTGCAATGCTTCCATATAATTCATATAAATATGTTATCTCTTTGTTTAAAAAATCAATAGAACATTCCTTAAAATGATTAATATAATTATCAATTGATATAATATTACATTGATAATACTTATCATCATAGCGTATATTAAGTTTCTTCTCTAAAAACCTAATATTTTCTTCATTTAATTTAATTTGATTATATGAACCTCCTCTAACATTTTCAATACCATATTTAAACATATATTCTTTAACATATTTGTCTTCATCAAATGGTGATGTATTATTTATTGTTCTAATAATAGATATTGGTTTATTTATTTTAGTCCATATACGAACAATTCCATTTGAATGATTTTTATACATATCGCCAACATTATTTGTTTTACCAACATAATATTTGTCATTCTCCAATTCTAAAATATAAATATTTGTAGTCATATTATTGCTGTTAATTATAAAAACATATATCATTTTTTACATTTAACATAAAAAAATATATAAGATATTATGGAAACAATCATTTTAATTTTTTAAGTTCGCTTAATTTTCTTTTTAATAATTCTAAATCTACATTATAAATAGTTGTATTATATTTTTCACATTCCATATTTGAAAATTTTATATCATTTTGTCTTGTGATATTATTAAAAATTTCGTATAATTTTTTTTCATTATCGTAATATTCAAATAAACAATTATAATATTTTATCGTAATTGTATTAGTATCTACAATACTATAGTTAGATTTATCTTTGCAATATGTATTGTAATATTTTTCTATATTTTTTGAATATTTGTCTAAAATAATTTTAGACATCTTTTTATTATTATCTATATTAATCAATATATATAGCAATTTATTACGGTTTATCATTTCAACATTAATGTTATTTACAATTTCAATTAATTTACTCAAATACAATATCTCTTTTTCCAATTTTTTGATAGAACCTCTATTAAAATAATCAATATAATCATCTAATTGTATAAAATTACATTCAGATACAAAATGATATGATTTACAACATTTATAACACAAGTCGTAACAAGTATTAAGTTTATTCTCTAATTTTCTAATAGTATTATCATTTAACTTAAGTTGATAATAAGAACCTCCTCTCACATTAGCAATTCCATATTTAATCATATATTCTTTTACATATTTATCTAATTCGTATGGTGAAATATCATTAATAGTCCTAATTATAGATATAGGTTTATTTATATTTGTCCAATATGTTGCCGTTCCATTCAAATGAAACTTATATTTAACGTCAACATCTGTTGATTTACCAACATAATATTTGTCATTCTCCAATTCTAAAATATAAATATTTGTAGTCATATTGTTATATATTCCTTATATTATGATATATCATTTTTTTGAATATTATAAATTATAATATATATATATATATAATGAACTTATTAATAGGAATACCATACGAAGCATTTTTTGCGATATATTTAATAATCGCTTGTAATTTTTTAGGCGATCTTCTTGGTTGTAAATTTAAACAGATGTTACAAGAGAATATGTACGTCAAGCATTTTTTCGGATATTTAACATTGGCGTTTTTAGTTGTTTTAACAGGGGTTGATATTAATAATGAAGAGAATTTAATTAAAGCTATAATATATTCGTTAATATTATATTTTTGGTTTGTATGTACGACAAAAACTCATATATACACAACCATGATAGTACTATTAATATTTTTTATTATGTATGTATTATCAATAAGAATTAAAATATTAGAAAAAAATATAGAAACTGATAATATAGAAGAAATTAAAATTTTAAGGTTGGTAAGTTTCTCATTATTGATAATAGCATTTATAATAACATTTTTTGGTATATTATATTATTTGATGTTAAAAAAGAAAGAGTTATCAACAAGGACAGAGAAGTTTAGTTATATAACATTTTTCATAGGAAAACAACGATGTAGAAATGATTAAAATATATAATATACATAAATTGTAATAATTTATGAAAGATATCTATTTTAAAGCATTCAGTGCATTTAACTTTATTTTAAGTAAGTCTGCATTAATATTATAAAATTTTGTATTATACTTTTCACATTCCATATTTAAGAAAATTACATCTTTTACTTTGTCAATATTAATAATATTTAATTGAGTTTTAAAACTTTCAGTAAGAAGTTTTTCATTCTTATAATATTCAAATAAGCATTTATAATATAGTATTGCTATATCGTCATATTCGTCAATTGTTCTTTTATATTTAAGTTTGCAATATTTATTATAATATTCTTCAATATTTGCTGAATATTCTTTCAAAACATTATCAGACATTTTTTTATCATTGTCTAAAATTATTAATACTAATAATAATTTGTTTCGATCATTCATTTCATTATTAATACTATTAATAATTAAAGTTAATTTACTCAAAAACAATATTTCGTTGTCCAAAAATTCAATAGGTGCTCTATCAAAATAATTAACATAACTATCAATGGGTATAATTTTGTCGTTAGACGATGAATTACCACACGCGTTTAATTCATCTTCTAGAAACGCAATAGTATCATCATTCAAGTTAATTTGATTATATGAACCACCCCTTACATTATTAATACCATATATTTTCATATATTCTTTAACAAATTCGTCAAGGTCAAACAAAGAACAATTATTAAAACTTTTGATAATGGATTTAGGCTTATTGTTTTTAGTCCAAATATTTCCTGTTCCGTTTAAATGCTGTTTATATCTCTCTCCAACATCATTTGTTTTACCAATATAATATTTGTCGTTTTCCAATTCTAAAATATAAATATTGCTATTCATATTGTATAGATGATATTATATTTAATATCTCCTATCAATTTTTTAATATTTATTAAAATGTTTATTATAATTTGCTTTTTGAGTTGATAACCAACGCCCTAATATTTTTTTTCTCTATTTTTATTGTATTGTGATGGTGTTTTTTTCATTTATATTTATAAACACTTTAATTTTTTCTAAACTGGCTAACCATAACTCTTCTCTAGTTAATAAATAGTTTTTATATTCTTCGATAAACTATTTCCATATTTTTATAATATCCTCATTTTATTTATTACCATTATTAA
>Ga0209390_10001489_pt1 | contig 45034 bp, 45 predicted proteins | sample BON01_FD_187212 | JGI IMG/M metagenome (GOLD analysis project Ga0209390, IMG submission 187212) | Freshwater microbial communities from Lake Bonney liftoff mats and glacier meltwater in Antarctica - BON-01 (SPAdes) (version 2) | ecosystem: Environmental > Aquatic > Freshwater > Ice > Glacier...
TGTCGCGCGCCGCCGCTGCGTTGTCGTTCTTGCCAAGGGCTACGGCCATTGCCTTCGAACGACGCCTTGCGGCAACACGCGACAGACTCACGCAGAGACATATCAGAGTTGTTCAGAGGCTCCCTAGATAAAGAGCGGAATTTTTGTTCGATCCGAAGATGGCACTGGGCAATTGCTTCCCTGTATTTATGACTAAGTGCAGGCTGTTCGCAGTTAGGAAGGCGCCGAAGGCCGCCCCCACAATGATAATCACCTCTGTCGGCTGCCATAGCAGCATAAGTATGCCGCCGTGGAGCATGTACCCCCCGGCAACACTGGCAACTACTACGATGAAACCCACGATAAAAAGCATCGGACTGATCCCTTAAAACTAGCCATTAGAGGGCTCGTTTTCGCACTTTACAGCGCTGCAAGATGGAAACGTGGGCGACATTACCCCGCTTCGAGAATGGTTCTACTTCTTTATAGATCGGACAAAAGATGGAAATCATTAGCCCGAGCGAACAATTATAAGCATTTTGCCTTATGACTTGTGTCACTTCATAGCCTTGATTAAGCTGTGCGTCCAATACGCTAAGTGATTTTGATACGGATCATATGAACGGCAAATTATTCTTAATATTTCAACACCTTGCCCCACAACACATGCTCTCCAGAGCAGTCGGTGCGCTTGCGGCATGTCGCTGGGGATTCGTGAAAACGCCCTTCATCCACTGGTTTGCTAAGCGCTACGAGGTCAATTTAGACGAGGCAAAATGTTCGGATCTAAACCAATTTAAAAGTTTCAATGATTTCTTTACCCGCGAATTAAAGCCCGGAATGCGTCCCATTGATAGCGATGGAGAGGCCCTTGTAAGTCCCGCCGATGGGGCCATCAACCAGTTAGGGAATATTGCTAACGGCACACTATTACAAGCTAAGGGGCGGCACTTTAACCTCGTCAACCTCTTGGGCGGTGACGCCGAATTAGCAGAGCCGTTTCAAGAGGGATGTTTTTGCACCGTCTATTTGTCACCGAAAGACTACCACCGTGTACATATGCCACTTACGGGCAGGCTGACGCGCATGATTCATGTGCCAGGCAATCTATTCTCGGTCAATCAATTCACGAGTGCGCACGTGGACGGCCTGTTTGCCCGCAATGAACGTGTAGTGTGTTTCTTTGAAACTGAACGTGGCCCCATGGCCTTGGTATTGGTCGGTGCGATGATAGTGGCGAGTGTCGATACCGTGTGGGCAGGAGCGGTTTGCCCTGGAAAGATAGCAAGCGCTCACATTAACTACGAAGGGCAAGTACCTCCTGTGCAGATCGGCAAGGGTGAGGAGATGGGGCGCTTCAAACTTGGCTCCACCGTCGTAGCAGTGTTCGGCCCCGGCATGGTGCAATTACAAACCGATTTAGCTGCGTCAGACGCTGTGCGAATGGGACAGCGTATCGGGACCATCAAGGCCCCGGCACTCTGAATCATGCTCGCCTAGTCTAGGTAGGAACAGCAGTAATCTGTGATTTCCAGAACCTCTATGTCGAAAGCGGCGTTAGCTGGCACGTCAAAACTCTGCCCACCAACGATAACTTCTTTACTTGCGGAGCCTGGCAACTGAATCTCAACGCGCCCTGACAGTATCTCCATGACCTCTTTCTTAGCAGTCGAGAATCGATACACGCCGGGTAACATAATTCCCAGGGTCTTTACCTCACCAGACTCAAACTCAACTACGCGGCTAGTGACCTTGCCATCAAAATAAATATTTGCCGCTTTCACGACCGTGACATTCTTAAATTTACTCATGGGACAATCTCTGTTAGAAATGGGTCTAGTAGAAAGAGCTCTTGTAAAAAGTAGGCTCAATGATGCAAAAAACGGCCGCCGATTCTAGCATGCAGCTCAATTGGCCAGTAAACCGTTTTTTCATCGAACGCTTAAAAGGAGGCATCATGTGTAAAGGTTTTGATTTGGACGAAAACCAGAAGGAAGTCTTGAAGGAGTGTGTGGCGCAAGCTCAGCAGCCCAATCGCTCAAGGTGGGCGCGGTTTAGAACCGGCCTCACGATGTTCGTCGTCGGCATGCACTCGGCCACTAGTCGCATTCCTAGCCACTATGACGAGAAAAATAAGCTGTTCTAGGGAGGTTCTGAATAACGCTAAAGAGATTCCCTACTCGAGAACGAGAAAGGTCTTATAGGCCTCGTTCTCTGTCTCATCCCAGCAGCGATAGCCGATTTGCCGCATAAACTCTTCGAACTGCGCAACCTCTTTGGGCGGCACCTGCATGCCGCGCCGTGGTTACGGTAGTGGAACATCGAGATATTCCAACGCCCTCCAAGAAGATCGAGAAATTTCGTGAATGCGCCTGGGCGCTCCGGGAATTCAAAACGATAGACACGCTCGTTATCGATGGCCTGGTTACGGCCACCTACCATATAGCGGATATGGAGTTTGGCCGCCTCGTTGTCCGACATATCGACCACGTCGATACGCTTGTTGCGCAGCATCTCCAATAGCTTTTCGCGCCCCGATTCCGATTCCGCGAGTCGCACCCCCACGAATATCTTGGCGCGCTTGGGGTCGCCGTAACGGTAGTTGAACTCGGTAATATAACGCTTGCCAATAGCCTTCGAAAAGCGCCGAAAACTACCAGGGCGCTCATCGATGGTGACAGCGAGGATCGCCTCGCGACTCTCGCCCAATTCTGTGCGCTCGGAGATATGGCGGAGGCGATCGAAATTAACGTTCGCACCAGTGACTACAGCCATCAAGTCCTTTCCAGTCAGTGAGTGTTCCCTTACATACTTCTTTAAGCCTGCGATTGCGAGGGCGCCCGCTGGCTCTGCCATCGCCCGAGTATCCTCGAAGACATCCTTCACCGCCGCGCAGATCTCATCAGTCGTCACGGTCACTACTTCGTCGACCAGTCTGCGCAATACGCGAAACGGCTCCTTGCCGATTTGCGCTACTGCAACCCCATCGGCGAAAAGCCCTACTTGTGGCAGCACGACTCGGCGATTAGCCGCTAGGGCCGCCTGCAAGCATGCGGAGTCTTCAGCCTCAACCGCAATGAGTTTGATCTCGGGGCGGATAAATTTGATATAGGCGGCGATTCCCGCCATCAGGCCTCCCCCTCCCACGGGTATGAAGATAGCATCGAGATTGCCGCTATGCTGACGCGCGATCTCAAGGCCAACGGTCCCTTGGCCGGCAATGACCGCCGGGTCATCGAACGCATGGACGAAGGTAAGGCCTTTCTGATCGACGAAGGTCTTAGCGTGCGCAGACGCCTCATCGTAAGTATCGCCATGCAGGATTACCTTGCCACCCAGAGCCTTCACGGCATTGATCTTGATGATCGGCGTTGTCACCGGCATCACTATCGTGGTGTGGATCCCAAGACGACTGCCCGCCATGGCCACCCCTTGCGCGTGATTGCCAGCCGAGGCGGCGATAACGCCTTTCCTAGCCGCCTCAGCGGTGAGGCCTACCATCTTATTGTAGGCGCCACGCAGCTTGAAGCTGTGCACGGGTTGCATGTCCTCGCGCTTGAGCAACACAGTGTTCTGAAGTCTCTGCGACAATACTGCCGCCAACTCGATTGGGGTCTCCACGGCAACGTCATAAACCTTGGCTGACAATATGTCTTTTACGTATTTATCCATTAGTAGCCTTTCGTGGTTATAATCCGCGACTATTGTTTATCACGTCGGGAAAATTAGCATGGATCAGAACGAATTGAAAAAAGCCGTTGCCGAAGCGGCAGCCCAATTTGTGCGCGAACGTTTACACGACAAGATGGTTCTAGGTGTTGGAACTGGTTCCACTGCCAACCTTTTCATCGAATGCCTGGCGCCGTTTAAGGACCAAATTCTGTGTACGGTGGCCAGTTCCGACGAAACTCAACGACGTTTGCGACTACTAGGATTAGAGGTACGCGATCTGAATAGTGTTGATGAGGTTTCCATCTATGTCGATGGCGCGGATGAAGCGAATCCTTCCTTACACTTAATCAAAGGAGGGGGGGGTGCACTGACGCGTGAGAAAATCATCGCGGCAGTCGCCAAAGAGTTTGTGTGTATTGCTGACCAAAGCAAATACGTGCCTACACTTGGAATATTCCCACTACCGGTAGAAGTCATTCCAATGGCACGAAGCCATGTGGCGCGAGCGATTGTCGCTCTAGGCGGCGATCCGGTTTATCGACAGGGCTTTATTACAGACAATGGGAACCATATCCTCGATATCCATAACATGGAAATAAGGGATCCCGTTGGGCTGGAAATACAGCTCAATCAGATAACAGGCGTCGTAACGAATGGATTATTTGCGGCACGGCCAGCAGATCTATTGATCTTGGGGACAAGTGAGGGCATCAGAAGCTACAAAGTCTGATAACAACGCTTTCGCTAAGCTTTACGTAAAAACAATCCAAGGCTTTGGAGTTGAATCCAAACCCAATCTGCAAATTAAAAACGCAGAGCGCATTAGCGCTCTGCGTTTTTCGTTACAGAGGAGTCACGTTCTCTGCTTGCGGGCCTTTTTGACCTTGAGTCACATCCATAGTGACTTTTTGGCCTTCGTGAAGAGTTTTTCTTCCAGAACCGTTAATTGCGCTAAAGTGAACGAATACGTCCTTCCCACCTTCCTGCTCAATGAAACCAAAACCTTTCTCGTCATTGAACCACTTAACAGTACCTTCTACTTGCTCTGACATATTTCTCTCTTGTTCTTTAAAATTAAATACATGGCTAACATTGCTGCCAACCCTTGAATCCATAGGGATTCCACCGAAGTGTAACCCTATATAAGTGCGGATGGAATATAGTTTTCACACATATTCACAGGAAACTTGCTTTTTTTTCGCAATTTTGCTGTTAAAAGATGCGCTGCCTAGCGTCCTAATCGAAAATCTTTCCGGGGTTCATCAATCCATTCGGATCGAATACCTGCTTTATAGCCTTTAGATAAGCTAGCTCTTCTTGATTGCGGCTGTAATGAAGGAAGGGCTTCTTCAACAAACCAACGCCGTGTTCTGCAGAAACGCTACCGCCGAAGCGTTGCACGCATTCGAAAATATCAACACTTACTTCCGAACATTGTTTGAAGAACAAGGTCTTGTCTAGGCCCGCTGGCTTCAAGATATTCAGATGCACATTGCCGTCGCCGATATGACCGAACCAGATGATCTCGAAGTCTGGATATTGGCGCGTGACAATTTCGTCGACCTCCCGCAGAAAAGCGGGCACTTTCGAGACTTTGACGGAGATGTCGTTCTTGTACGGAGTGAACTGCGCAATTGTTTCAGAAATGTCTTCTCGTAGACGCCATAAATCACGCGCCTGCGCCGATGTTTGACTTAGGGTGCCGTCCAACGCCCAGCCCTGCTCCATGCAGGCCTCAAAGGCCGCCATGGCGTCCTCAAGAGTTTGCTCACTAACATTCTCGAACTCGATAAGTGCGTAAAACTCGCCCACGGTTTCGCACGGACGCTGCAAACCTTTCTCAGCGATCACATGGGCTAATGCCTTCTCCGAGAAAAATTCAAAGGCAGTAAGCGGCAGCTTCGCCTGGAAGCTACGCAATACGTGCATAGCCGATTCCATAGCGTCAACCGCGAGCACTAACACCATAGGATCTTGTGGCGGCGTGGCAAGCTTGATACTTAGCTCGACGATGAAACCCAGCGTTCCTTCAGAGCCAATGAAAAGATGACGTAAGTCATACCCTGTCGCGTTCTTGATTAAGCCCTTATTGAGCTCAAGTAATTGCCCACTCCCCGTCACCACTTTCATGCCAACAACCCAATCGCGCGTCAGACCATACTTGATCACTTTGATTCCGCCGGCGTTGGTAGCAACATTGCCGCCTATTTGACTTGAACCAGAGGACGCAAAATCAACGGGATAAAACAGCTGCTGTTCCTCCGCAAAATTCTGCAAGGCTTCGGTCACCAAACCAGGCTGACACACCACTTGCCGGTCGATGGCGTTGAAATCGAGAATCTTATTCATTTTGTCGAAGGCGACCACGATCTCGCCGGCGGTGGCCATCGCGCCGCCACTGAGGCCCGTGCGCCCACCTGAGGGTACCAGTGCTAGCTTGTGTGCGTTGGCGTAGAGCACGATTTCTTGCACGTGCTCTACGCTGGTCGGGAATACAATTACAGAAGGCTTGGGCTCATAGACACGAGTCCAGTCTTTGCCATAGATCGATAGCGATTCGTTGTCAGTCTTGACCTTGTCCGCGCCCATTATGTGGCTAAGTGCGGCGACTATTTCTGCTTGCGATAGATTCATCTAGATAGGCAACCATATGAGTTGAATGAATTCTAATGGGAATACAGCTGGCGTAGGGTGAATTTATTTCACTATTATTGCAAAGAGTTTTCATCCGCCAGAATGTAGGGCATATGTTAACATAGCCGCCCGGTCATCCCGCTCCACTAGTAAAGAGAATTCGCGCAAAATGAACCCGACATCGTTAGAAAAGAGCAAGATTAGGTTCCTGCTTCTCGAGGGACTACACCAAAGTGCGGTCGACACGCTGCATAAAGCGGGTTACACCAACATTGAATATTTGAAGACCTCCTTGCCCGAAGATCAGCTGATAGAGAAGGTCCGCGACGCGCATTTCGTCGGCATTCGCTCCCGTACGCAGCTTACTAAAGACGTGTTCGCCGCAGCGGAGAAGCTGCAGGCAGTAGGCTGTTTCTGTATCGGCACTAATCAGGTGGATTTGGACGCCGCGCTGCTGCGCGGGATTCCCGTGTTCAATGCGCCATTCTCGAACACGCGCAGCGTTGCAGAGCTAGTGATAGCGCAGACCATCCTATTGCTGCGTGGCGTCCCTGAGAAGAATGCTAAAGCACACCGCGGTGTCTGGCAGAAGGTGGCCACTGGATCCTTCGAGGCGCGGGGCAAGAAACTCGGACTGATCGGTTACGGCAATATTGGCTCGCAATTGAGTGTGCTCGCCGAGTCGATGGGCATGAAGGTTTATCTGTACGACATCGTCAGCAAACTACCTCTCGGCAACGCCGTGCAGCTGCCCACACTTAAAGCCTTAATGGAAACCTGCGACGTCATTAGCCTACACGTTCCCGAAACGAAGCAGACGGCGGATATGATCGGCGCTGAGCAACTAGGGTGGATGAAGAAAGGCAGCATCTTAATCAATGCTTCGCGTGGCTCCGTGGTCGATATCGATGCACTCGCCGCGGCATTAGAAATCGGCCATTTGGCCGGCGCAGCCATCGACGTGTTCCCCGCGGAACCGCGCTCCAACGACGATGAATTCATCAGCGCTTTGCGCGCCTTCGATAATTGCATTCTCACCCCACACGTTGGGGGCAGCACTATGGAGGCACAAGAAAATATCGGCTTTGAAGTTGCCGAGAAACTGACAAAATACAGTGACAACGGCTCGTCTTTTACTGCGGTCAATTTCCCCGAAGTAGCCCTCCCTGCACACCCAGGCAAACATCGCCTACTGCACATCCACAACAATATTCCCGGCGTGCTTTCCGAGATCAACAGCATCTTTTACGACAACGGTATCAATATTCGGTCGCAGTATCTGCAAACCAATGACGAGATCGGCTATGTCGTGACGGACATCGATGTGGAATACAGCAAAGTGGCCCTGGAGAAACTTAACAAGGTCAAGGGCACTATTCGCTGCCGAGTCTTGTTCTGATAGCACGTTGCCAACTATAGAAACTGATCGAGCTCTTTGCACAGCGCGTCGCGAAACTCTTGGCTCTCATTGGCCAGATGATGACGCGCTTGGGGCAGAAAGACCGACTCAGAATTCGGAAATTTCGCTTTGATTCTTTTTAGGTTATAGCGCCAATCGACGGTCGTATCGCCCGTACCCTGCACTACGCTTATCGCCTTATCGCAGGCTTCGTATTTCTCAAAAACGTGCAACCAGCTCTTCAATGCCCCGACCCAAGCAACCGGCAGAAGACGACACTGCAACGGATCACTTTCGCTAAGAAAACGCAGGAATTCTGCGTCGTGGCTGTTGATAGCGAAGTTACGCTCAATGCCTTTGATAAAATGCCGGGCTACTGCATAGGTCAAACTACCACGTCGCCAAGAGACTGGGCGTACCAAGGGTGCGAGTAACACGATCTTATCAATCAGTTGCTGGCTGAGCGCGCAATGATTTAGACAATAATCCATCACTATCGCGCCGCCAGTACTCTGGGCAAGCAGATGGACTGGTTTACCAGCTTGTACTGCACGCACTCTGCTCAAACAATCACTGAAGACCTCAGAGTACTGGGCAAAGGAGTCGATCGCCGCTGACGCACCGCCGGACAACCCATGACCGGGCAGGTCGAATGCAAATACAGCGAGATTTCGTGCAAGACAGTACCGCAGCAGATGTGTGTACAAGCCAACGTGATCGTAGTAGCCGTGAACGAGTATCACGGTGCCGGTCATTTGTTCGGGTGGCGGGGCATAGTAGTGACAAGCTATGCGGAACCCCGCGCTCGTAAAAGCGCCCATTGTATGGTGAATATAGTGCGCGCGCTCTGCGCAGAGTGACGCGACATCGAGACCGTAAAATTGCAGATAGTGCGTGACGGTGCCGCCGCTAGGCAGCGCCGCTTCGAAGTCCAACTCTGGCAGGCTGTCACGAAGCACTTGTGCATCATTCGCGTCGAACATAATGCGACTCACCCAAGTGCCTCGTTACAGTTAATAACGTTCGGCCATTTGCTCCAGGCTATAGACCTTCCCGATAGTCGAGATCTGTCCGGCAGTTCCGAAAGACTCCAAGCGCTGAATCACGACAGACTTCATCGCCTTAATCGTCGGGATCAAGAATTTACGCGGATCAAACTCGGATTTATTTTCGGCTAGAAATTTGCGAACCGCGCCAGTCGAGGCAAGACGCAGATCCGTATCGATATTAACTTTGCGTACGCCGTGACGAATGCCTTCTTGAATCTCTTCAACGGGCACCCCATAAGTCTCCGGAATTTCACCACCAAATTTGTTGATAACAGCTAGCCATTCCTGAGGCACTGAAGAGGAGCCATGCATTACCAAGTGAGTATTGGGAATGCGCAGATGAATCTCTCTAATGCGCGCAATTGCAAGAGTGTCGCCTGTGGGTGGACGGCTAAACTTATAGGCACCATGACTCGTGCCCACGGCAATAGCGAGTGCATCCACTCCGGTGTCTTCGACAAAGCGTGCCGCCTCTTCCGGATCCGTGAGCATCTGCTCCATCGACAACACGCCCTCTGCACCAATGCCGTCTTCCTCGCCGGCCATGCCAGTCTCTAGGGAGCCTAGGCAACCAATTTCACCCTCCACCGAGACGCCACATGCGTGCGCCATGGCGACCGTCAATTTGGTCACGCCGACATTGTACTCATAGTCCTTTGGCGTCTTGCCATCTTCATCCAATGAGCCGTCCATCATTACTGATGAGAAACCCATCTGAATGGAGCGTTGGCACACGGCAGGAGAAACACCGTGATCCTGATGCATTACAATCGGAATATGGGGCCATTCTTCGATCGCCGCTAGAATCAAATGCCGCAGGAAATTTGAGCCCGCGTATTTGCGCGCACCGGCAGAGGCCTGAAGAATCACAGGACTATTAACTTCATCCGCCGCTTCCATGATGGCGCGCACTTGTTCGAGATTGTTCACATTGAATGCGGGCACACCATAACCGTGTTCCGCGGCATGATCTAGAAGTTGACGTAAACTAATTAATGCCATTTGCTACCTCGTGTCCTTTTGCTTTGATTAATTGAAAGTTATTGAGCGGTTTGATTCCTAATCTCGGTACCGGTTCATGCTCCCATTTCATCGAGTATTTGCACCGCGGGAAGTGTTTCGCCCTGAACAAACTCTAAGAAGGCACCGCCACCGGTAGAGATATAGGAAATATCCTGGGTGACTTCAAATTTATCGATCGCTGAGATGGTCTCACCACCACCTGCTATTGAGAAACCCTTGTTCGCGGCTACCGCGATTGCTACGGCTTGCGTGCCCTTCGCGAAGCTATCGAACTCGAAAACACCCACGGGTCCGTTCCAGATAATGGTCTTCATATCTGCAATAATTCTCGCGAACTCACCTGCAGTTTCAGGCCCGATATCGAGAATCATATCGTCGTCTGCAACGTCCGCAACTTTTTTGATAGTCGCGCGCGCTTCTGCCAAAAATTCCTTAGCTACCACCACATCGATTGGCAAAGGAATATTAGTCTGCTTCATTAACTTCTTGGCGGTATCGACGAGGTCACGCTCGACCAGTGACTTGCCAATATTGTACCCAGCAGCCAATAAAAATGTATTCGCAATACCACCACCAACGATTAATTGATCGACGATGGTCGCTAGGCTCTCCAATACTTGTAGCTTACTGGACACTTTCGCCCCGCCGACTATCGCCAACATCGGGCGCTCGGGTTTTTTCAACGCGAGTTCAAGGGCATCGAGCTCATTGCCAAGCAACGGCCCCGCACAGGCAATCGGCGCGAACTTGGCGACGCCATGGGTACTTGCTTGGGCACGATGCGCTGTGCCGAATGCATCCATCACAAACACATCGCACAACGCCGCATAGCGCTTAGCTAGTTCATCTGCGTTTGCTTCTTCACCCTGATTGATGCGCACATTCTCTAGCAGCACGACCTCGTCGCCCTGCGGCTGAGCGTTGTCGGGCGCTGTGATGTAGTCTTGGCAGAGTCTAACCTTGCAGCCCAATAATTGCGCTAAATGCACCGCTACCGGCGCCAAAGAAGCGCCCGCCTGCTCTGTAATCGGCATACCCTCACTGGGGCGCCCGAGATGGGACATGACGATCACTTTAGCGCCAGCGCTGCGCGCGAGCTGAATGCTGGGTACCGCTGCGGCGATCCGTGTGTCATTGGCAATGACGCCATTCTTTGTAGGAACGTTGAGATCCTCGCGAATCAATACGCGCTTATTACTCAGATCCAGATCCTGCATTCTTAATATAGTCATTACTTAGGGTCACCTTTGAGTTCCAACTTGCGAATGAGCTCTGCCACATCAAGCATTCGATTCGCGAAAGCCCATTCGTTGTCGAACCAAGCCAGCACCTTCACTAACCGCGTCCCACTCACACGGGTTTGACTCAGATCCACGATCGCTGAACGAGGGTCGTGGTTGAAATCGCAGGATGCCAGTGGTTCGTCGGTGCAGGCAAGCACTAAGGGCAAAGATTTCAATGCCCCTTCGCGGATAGCCGCATTAACCGATTCCACGCTGACATCTTTGTTGAGCGTAACGGTAAGATCGATCGCCGAAACATTAACGGTAGGCACGCGCATTGCTTGCGCGGCGAAGCGGCCATTCAAATGGGGCAGTATGCGGCCAATGCCTTTGTCAATTTCCGTGTTCACCGGGATGATCGACTGCACTGCACTGCGCGTCTTGCGCAAATCGTGATGATGAAAGGCGTCTATTACTGGCTGATCGTTCATCGCGGAATGAATAGTGGTGATCACCCCGTTTTCGATTCCAAAATGCTCATCAAGGCATTGAATCACTGGCACGACGCAATTGGTTGTGCAGGATGCGTTGGAAATTATCGTATGCTCGGCACGCAAACTATCATGATTGACACCGTAGATAACCGTGGCATCCACATCGCTTTGCGCAGGGTGCGAGAACAACACTCGCTTTGCGCCGCTTTGTAGATGCTGTGCCGCAGTAGGTCGATCAGAAAAAGACCCAGTACACTCCATCACCAGATCGATGCCCAAATCTTGCCATGGCAGTCGTCCTATTGATGCTTCGGAATACACAGCAATTTCATGGTCGTTAACAATAAGTGTATTGTCGCGGCTGTGCACCACCCCTGGAAAGCGACCGTGGGTGCTGTCATACTTGGTCAAATAGACTAAGGAGTTAGTATCAGTCAGATCATTGATCGCGACGATACTTAACTCCGCATGAGCTTGGGATTCGTGCAACGCCCGCAGCACACAACGCCCTATTCGCCCATAGCCATTTATCGCAATGCGGTAAGCCATATAGTTCTCAATTCAAAGCGCTAAACTTGCGTAAAAACTGTCTCTATTTCTTGCACAGCTGCTGCGCAGTAGTCACTACATTTTCCGCAGTGAAACCGAATTCCTTCATTAGCACAGGACCTGGTGCGGATTCACCGAAACTGCGCATACCGATTACTTTGCCATCGAGTCCAGCGTATTTATACCAATAGTCTGCGGCCGAGGCTTCTACCGCTACACGGGCACGAACGCTAGAGGGAATTACACTCTCGCGATATGCATCGTCCTGCGCCTCAAACACATCGGTAGAAGGCATCGAGACTAGACGTGCCTTGATGCCTTGAGTCTGTAGCTGCGCTACTGCATCTACGCAGATCTCCACTTCGGAGCCCGTTGCAATGATAAGAACATCTGGCGTGCCTTCGCAGTCTTTTAGCACGTAGGCACCGCGAGCAATGGCGGCGACCTGCTCTGACGTACGCGTCTGATGTGCGAGATTTTGACGGGAAAACACTAACGACGTCGGGCCTTCTTTGTGCTCTAGTGCGGCCTTCCAAGACACTGCCGTCTCTACCGCATCGCAGGGGCGCCATACCGACATATTGGGCGTAATGCGCAAAGTCGCTAATTGCTCTATGGGCTGGTGAGTAGGGCCGTCCTCGCCCTGACCGATAGAGTCATGCGTGTAGACGAACACGCAATGCAGCTTCATCAATGCAGACATACGCACTGCATTACGCGCGTATTCCATGAAGATCAAGAAGGTGCCGCCGTAGGGAATGAAGCCACCGTGTAGGGCGATGCCATTCATGATGGCGCTCATACCGAACTCGCGCACACCGTAATTAATATAGTTGCCATCGGCACGCTCTGTGATGGGCGTGCTACCAGACCAAAGTGTAAGGTTTGACCCTGCAAGGTCAGCAGAGCCGCCCACCATCTCTGGCAGCAACTCGCCAAACGCAGCGAGACAATTCTGTGATGCCTTGCGGCTGGCGATCTTCTCCGCCTTCTCCTGACAGGCCTGCACATAGGCTTCAGCCTTCTTACTGAAGTGGCTCGGCAGCTGGCCTTTCAAGCGACGAATCAACTCCATCGCTAGGACGGGGTATTCCTCTTCATAGCGAACTAGTTTTTCTTTCCACGAAGACTCCGCGGCGAAACCCTTCTCCCGCGCATCCCATGCGCTGTAGATAGACTCCGGCACTTCGAAGGGGGCATAAGGCCAGCCCAAAACCTCGCGCGTCGCTGCGATCTCGGCATCGCCAAGTGGCGAACCATGCACGCCGGATGTGCCTTGCTTGGTGGGTGCGCCGAAACCGATCACTGTCTTACACCGAATGATGGTGGGGCGTTTGGTGTCAGCTTTTGCGGCCTTGATTGCGTCTGCTATCTGCTCTGCATTGTGACCGTCGATCGCCAGCACTTGCCAGCCATAGGAGTCGAAGCGTTTGCTCGTGTCGTCGGTAAACCAGCCCTCGATTTCGCCATCGATTGAGATGCCGTTGTCGTCATAGAAGAGGATGAGTTTACCCAGCGCCAGGGTGCCGGCTAGGGAGCAAACTTCGTGGGAGATTCCCTCCATGAGGCAACCGTCGCCTGCAAACACATAGGTGAAGTGATCGATCACATCGTGTTCGGGCCGGTTGAATTGTGCTGCGAGGGTCTTCTCGGCGATAGCCATGCCGACACCATTGGCGAGGCCTTGGCCTAATGGTCCGGTAGTGGTTTCAACGCCAGGAGTGTAACCCAACTCTGGGTGACCCGGTGTCTTGGAGTGCAGTTGCCGAAAATTCTTGATCTCGTCAATAGGGAGGTCGTAACCGGACAGGTGGAGCAGGGAGTAGACGAGCATAGAGCCATGACCGTTGGACATGACGAAGCGGTCGCGGTTAATCCAGCTGGGGTTCACAGGGCTATGACTCAGGAAATCTTTCCAAAGCACTTCGGCAATATCGGCCATACCCATGGGCGCACCGGGATGTCCGGAGTTGGCTTTCTGGACCGCATCCATACTGAGGGCGCGAATAGCGTTGGCACAATCTCTGCGCGAGGGGACACTGCTGGACATCTGAGTTAGCTCCTGTCTTGGGCTGCGGGGTTTTTAAAGGCCCGCTATTTTCCCGCACCTCGCCTGAATATGCTACTGACGTGTTTCTTATTTTCCGTCGCTTGGTCGGTGTAATTGTTACCGGCGCGATGCTTTTGTGGTACGACGAGGCGTCGCAGGGGCTGTCGGGACACGCCGTGAATCCATCCATGGAGGCTCTGGCGCATCACTCCAACCACTGATTCTAAGAATTACGCTCAAACCAAGACCAAACTCTATATCAATTTATTTTGATATAGGTTTTTATTGCTGATATAGTCGCCCCTCGTTTATTGATTAGAGTAGTAATTAGTGACTCTCACCATAGTTAGAGAACAGTGCGATACCCAGCAAGAGCAGGCCGATGAGCTAACCACTCTGTGTAAAGCTCTTGCCGATAGTCTGCGCCTCGAGATTCTGCGTCTCCTGCGAGTTAGCTCTTTTGGCGTACTCGAGATCTGCCGCATTCTTGAGATTCGCCAGTCTGCACTGAGTCATCATCTTAAGATCCTCGCTACTGCCGGTCTTGCGACTACCCGGCGCGAGGGGAATACGATTTTCTATCGCCGTCCCTTGTTGACCCCAGACGGTCCTCATTTCGAATTTAAGAAAAGCGCCTTCGAGGCTATCGACCGGGTTGCGCTTAGTGAATCTCGCATTGCTCGCCTTAATCTCATTCAGCAAGAACGCTCCGAGCAGTCACTACAATTTTTTACCCGCTATTCCGACAAGTTCCGCGAGAAGCAGGGCTTGATCGCCGAGCACAGCCAATACATGTCCGGTCTGCTTGACCTGTTACGGGAGCTCGAGCTCAATGCCCAGCACCGCGTCATGGAAGTGGGCCCTGGGCAGGGCGAACTTCTTGCAGTGCTCGCGCAGCAGTTCGATGAAGTAATCGCCTTGGACAACGCTATTGAGATGCTGAATCTCGCTAAAGAGACAGTTCAAGAGCAAGGCTTAGACAATGTGTACTTCATCCATGGCGACACTCACAAGGCTCTCGAGTTGCAAGTGCGCTGCGACCTCGTGCTGTTTGACATGGTACTTCACCACTTGCCTTCGCCACACGAGGCCTTTCAGCATGCCCATAGCTTGCTTAACGAACATGGCCAACTACTTATTGTCGACCTGTCCCGACACGATCAAGACTGGGTACGCGAGTCTTGCGGCGACCTTTGGCTTGGCTTCGATGTGGATGACATGAACGAGTGGGCCGAGCAGGCCGGTTTGCATGCTGCACAGACCGTTTATCTCGGGCTGCGTAACGGCTTCCAGATTCAGATGTGCGTTTTTCAAAAGCAATGAATTAACGATAGCTCAACATATTAATAACTTAACGAACAAGAGGACCGCTATATGGCAACTTCACTTTTCACTTCAGAATCCGTCTCCGAGGGCCATCCAGATAAGATGGCCGACCAAATCTCCGATGCAGTACTGGACGCCATACTCGCGCAAGACCCAAAGGCGCGCGTTGCCTGTGAGACTCTCATCAAAACCGGCATGGTTGTAGTCGCAGGGGAGGTGACCACCGAAGCCTATGTTGATATTGAGGACCTCACGCGCAAACTTGTCTGTGACATTGGTTATGATCATTCCGACAAGGGTTTCGACGGCCACTCATGCGCAGTGCTTAATGCCATCGGCAAGCAGTCTTCCGATATCTCTCAGGGCGTGGACGATTCGCCGGATCACGAGCAGGGCGCGGGCGACCAAGGCCTAATGTTCGGCTATGCCACTAACGAGACCGACGTGCTGATGCCAGCGCCAATCACTTATTCTCATCGCTTGGTGCAGCGCCAAGCGGAAGCGCGCAAGAACGGCACACTGCCATGGTTGCGTCCAGACGCGAAGAGCCAAATCACATTCCGCTACGTCAACGGCAAGCCAGTAGCGATCGATGCGGTAGTGCTCTCTACTCAACATAGTGAAGACATCTCCCAGGCCGACCTCAAAGAGGCGGTGATGGAAGAGATCATCAAGAAAGTGCTTCCTTCCGAGTGGCTAGACAAGAACACCAAGTATTTCATCAACCCAACCGGGCGCTTCGTAATTGGCGGCCCGTACGGCGACTGTGGCCTGACCGGACGCAAGATCATCGTTGATACTTATGGCGGCATGGCACGACACGGTGGTGGCGCATTCTCTGGCAAGGACCCTTCGAAAGTGGACCGTTCCGCCGCCTATGTAGCGCGTTATGTTGCGAAAAATCTTGTGGCGGCGGGGATCGCCGATCGCTGTGAAATCCAACTCTCCTATGCCATTGGCGTCGCAGAGCCTACGTCTATCAGCGTTGATACCTTTGGCACGGGCAAGATCGACGAGGAGCGTATCGTCTCCATCATCCGCGAGCATTTCGAGCTGCGCCCGAAAGGCCTGATAAAAATGCTGGATCTATTGCGACCAATTTACCTGCCCACTGCGGCCTATGGTCACTTCGGCCGAGAGGGTGACGATTTCACTTGGGAGCGTACCGATAGAGCAGACGCACTCAAGCAAGCCGCGGGAATCTAAACCAAATACGGTGACCATCACGGTCACTCACTAACCTTTTTATTCGACTAAACAGGATTTACTAATGAGCACTCCAGACTACAAAGTAGCCGACATTACACTCGCAGAATACGGCAGAAAAGAGGTTGTCCTCGCCGAGGCAGAAATGCCGGCGTTAATGTCTTTGCGCGAACGACATCGCGCTGCACAGCCACTGGCGAATGCCAAAATTCTCGGCTGTATCCACATGACTGTACAGACCGCCGTCCTGATCGAGACTCTAGTAGAGCTTGGCGCGGAAGTGCGCTGGTCTTCGTGCAATATTTTCTCTACGCAGGATCACGCCGCTGCCTACATCGCCTCTAAGGGCGTCGCTGTCTATGCATGGAAAGGACAGACTGAAGAAGAGGGCGAATGGTGCATCGAGCAGACCATCCTTAAAGACGGCAAGCCATGGGCTGCGAATATGATTCTAGACGATGGCGGCGATCTCACCGGCATGGTGCATAACAAGTATCCACAGCTACTCGACAAGATTAGTGGCATCACGGAAGAGACCACGACGGGCGTACATCGCCTGATCGAAATGATGGAAGAAGGCTCACTGAAAGTGCCTGCGATCAACGTTAACGATTCCGTAACCAAATCCAAGAACGATAACAAGTACGGCTGTCGTCACAGCTTGAATGATGGCATCAAGCGTGGCACCGACATGCTGCTTTCCGGCCGACACGCTTTAGTAATAGGTTATGGCGACGTGGGCAAGGGCTCTGCGCAGAGCTTGCGTCAAGAAGGTATGATCGTAAAGATCGCTGAGATCGACCCTATCTGCGCTATGCAGGCCTGCATGGACGGCTATGAAGTAGTGTCGCCCTACAATGATGGCAACAACACCGGCAACTTGAACGACATCAATACCGGCGTGATGGGCAAGATGGACTTGATCGTGACCACCACTGGCAACATCGATGTCTGCGACAAGAACATGCTGCAAACGGTGAAGGCGGGTGCGATCATCTGTAACATCGGTCACTTCGATAACGAGATCGACACTGCGTTCATGCGCAAGAACTGGAAGTGGGAAGAAGTAAAGCCACAGGTTCACAAGATCTATCGTGGCGATGCAGAGAAAGACGCGGGCAACTATTTGCTTCTGTTATCCGAAGGTCGCTTGATTAACCTGGGCAATGCAACAGGCCACCCCTCACGCATTATGGATGGCTCGTTCGCGAACCAAGTGATCGCACAGATTTATCTCTACGAGAAGAATTTTGCAGGCCTCTCGCCCGAGTTCAAGAAAGACAATATTACGGTAGAAGTATTGCCTAAACATTTGGACGAAGAAGTTGCAGCGCTAATGGTTGGTGGCTTTGGTGGCGTGTTAACGAAATTGACTCCGAAGCAGGCCAAGTATATTCATGTGGCTGTTGAAGGGCCTTATAAGACTGATAGCTACAAGTATTGAGGTAGGCCGGCCCTATTCCCCCATAAATAGGGCCGGCGCTCCCACAGGGGCCTCTATAGTGCTCTGATTGCAGGAGCGCCGGCCCTATTTATGGGGGGCTTGCCCGCGAATAGCCACAATTTGGCACCAAACCACAAAAGAAATAGAACCAAATTCAGATCGGAAACGAGAAAACAATGACCACAACTCCTCCAAGCCAAAGCTCCCAAACCCGCTTTAGCTTCGAATTCTTTCCACCGAAAACAGAACTAGGCGAGCAAAAACTGGCTGAAGTACACTCGCAGTTGGCGTTACTCAATCCTGATTTTTTCTCAGTAACTTACGGAGCGGGCGGTTCTACCCGTGACGGCACGCGTCAAGCAGTGATGAATATTCATCAGGCGGGCTCTAACGCGGCGCCGCATCTGTCCTTCGGTGGCTCTACCGAGCAAGAGATCCTCGCCCTCTTGGATTCATACAAAGACCTTGGTATTAGCCGTCTCGTCGCATTGCGTGGCGATATCCCTTCAGGCACCGGTGGCGTCAATAGTTTTTATTACGCGAACGAATTAATAGCATTAATTCGTCGCAGCACTGGTGATCATTTCCATATTGATGCGGCTTGTTACCCTGAGATTCATCCGAAGTCAGACAGCTTCGATACGGATTTGCATTATTTTAAGAAGAAGGTCGAGGCCGGCGCGAATAGTGCGATTACGCAGTACTTCTATAATCCCGATGCCTACTTCTTCTATGTCGATAGTGCTCGCGCTGCGGGAATCGACGTGCCAATCGTGCCGGGCATTATGCCCATCACTAACTACGCTAACCTCGCCCGCTTCAGCGCTAATTGCGGCGCAGAGATTCCACGCTGGATGCGCCAACGCTTACAAAGCTATGGTGACGATAGTCAGAGCATAAAAGAGTTTGGCATCGAGGTGGTCACCCAGTTGTGCGAGGCACTTCTCGATGGCGGCGCCCCTGGCTTGCATTTCTACACTATGAATCAGCATGGCCCCGTGAGTGCTATTTGGAATAACCTCGGTTTGAGTAAGCGATAATATGCGCGTGCCTCGCCTGTTCACCCCACAATCACTCAATGCAAGCTCCGAAGTGATTTTGGTGGACGATACAGCGCATTACATCGCCAAAGTATTGCGACTACGGCCTGATGATCGCATCAAAGTCTTCAATGGAGACGATGGCGAGTTTAACGCGAGTATTGTCTCACTCGATAAGAAATACGTGCTCTTGCTACTCGAGGAAAAACTCGCGGGCAACGCAGATCCCCGCTTAGCAATCCATTTAGGTTTAGGGTTGTCGCGCGGCGAGAGAATGGATTACGCCATTCAGAAGGCCACCGAGGCCGGTGTCAGTAGTATCACACCGCTGCTCACAGAGCGCTGCGAGGTAAAACTTAAGGGTGACCGCATCGATAATCGCATGAGTCATTGGGAACGTATTGCTATCAGCGCTTGCGAGCAGTCCGGCCGCTGCGTTGTGCCGACAATAGCGAGTCCGCAGACACTGTCCGATTGGCTGGGTTTGCCCCGCGTGGGCGCGAGCTTCGTTCTAGATCATCGTGGCGAAAATGGTTTTCCCGCACTCGAGCAACCTGAGGCTGTCACATTCCTCATTGGCCCTGAAGGCGGATTAAGTGAAGAAGAAGTGACGCTGGCACAGGACAATCATTTCAGCGGGCTACGCATAGGCCCTCGTGTTCTCAGAACAGAGACTGCGCCTATCGTCGCTATTAGCCTTGCTCAACATCTTTGGGGTGATTTCTAAACCTGCGGGGGCGGGCAAGCCCGCTCCTACAGAGTGCTTGTTCCCAATCTTGCACATTGTTCTGATCGATGAAAATCCACGCAAAAAAAAGCGCCCCGAAAGGCGCTTACGTTAAAGTCTACGCTATAAAAAACGCTCCGTCCTACGGGTATTACTTAGTGAATTCTGGGTAAGCTTCTAAGCCACACTCAGATATGTCCACGCCTTGATCTTCCTCTTCCGCAGTTACGCGCAATCCCATCACCATCTTAATGATCGACCAGACCACGAAGCTCGCAACGAATACCCAGATAAAGATTGTCAGGGCGCCAATGATCTGACCAGAGAAGGACACGCCATCGTTAGTAATCGGTACTAACAATAGGCCCAACAGACCACAGCTGCCGTGAACAGAGATCGCACCAACAGGGTCATCGATCTTGATCTTGTCTAAGAAGACGATACTGAACACCACCAGCACGCCGCCGAGTGCGCCAAATATGGTGGCTTGCAATGCAGTGGGAGTAGAAGGCTCTGCCGTGATCGCGACTAGACCAGCCAATGCGCCGTTAAGTGCCATTGTCAGGTCAGCCTTGCCGAACAGTGCGTGTGCTACCGCTAAAGCTGCAACCAAGCCGCCCGCTGCTGCAGCGTTAGTGTTTAGGAACACCATTGCTACTGCGTTTGCATTGCCGATGTCTGCAAGCTTCAGAACCGAACCGCCGTTGAAACCGAACCAACCCATCCACAGAATGAAGGTACCGAGAGTCGCCAGAGGAAGGTTAGCACCAGGTATCGCCTTAATGCTGCCATCCGCGCCGTACTTTCCCTTCCGAGCGCCAAGTAGAAGCACACCAGCTAAAGCTGCTGAAGCACCTGCCATGTGTACGATGCCTGAACCTGCGAAGTCTGAGAAGCCCAGGTCGCCTAGTGTGTACATGCCGAATACGGCGTTGCCACCCCAAGTCCATGAACCTTCCAGCGGATAGATAACGCCAGTCATGACTACTGCGAAGAGTAGGAATGCCCACAACTTCATACGCTCTGCGACTGCACCAGAGACGATGGACATTGCAGTTGCAACGAACACTACCTGGAAGAAGAAGTCAGAAGCGCCGGAGTAGACAGAGCCACCGTCGAAACCTGCCTCTGCTTTGGCTGCTAGGGCGTCTGCAACTAATGTGTCGCCGCCTTCGATGCCTGTGAGAAAAATCTCACCGCCGTACATGATTGCGTAGCCGCAGACCATATACATGATGCAAGAGATCGCATAAAGCGCGACGTTTTTAGTCAGGATCTCAGTTGTGTTTTTCGCGCGAACGAGACCGGCCTCGAGCATAGAGAAACCTGCCGCCATCCACATCACAAGTGCGCCACACACTAGGAAGTAGAATGTGTCCATTGCGTACTGCAGTTGAAAAATTTGGTCTTCCACCTTCACCTCCAAACCAGTGCTTAAGATTTAAAGCCTGATTATTTTAAGTAGTCGTTTGTAGTTTTGATCACCAAGATCAATTTTCTTACACGGCCTCTTCGCCAGTCTCACCAGTACGAATACGGATGACTTGCAAAAGGTCAGTTACGAATATCTTGCCGTCGCCAATCTTGCCGGTGTTCGCAGCCTTCGTGATTGCCTCTAACGTTTGATCGAGCAGATCGTCACCAATCGCTACTTCAATTTTTACCTTAGGTAGAAAATCAACTACGTATTCAGCCCCTCGATACAGCTCTGTGTGCCCCTTCTGTCGTCCGAACCCCTTCACTTCAGTTACGGTAATCCCTTGCACACCAATCTCTGATAGTGCTTCACGGGCATCGTCCAACTTGAAAGGCTTAATTATTGCCGTCACTAACTTCATAGAATTGCTCCTTACCTATTAATATCTGCTCCGCCGATTCAGTGCAGATACACCTGAGAATGCTTTATGCACGTCACGTGCCACAAAGGCTAAATATTTAAATATCAACAACATACGTGAACTGCAGAACATTTCTACTCGCAATACTTCATCACGCCTCATTAAATCGCACCTATTTGGTGCGCTGCACCACGATCTGCACCATTGCACGGCATTCGTGTCTCTAGCCTTCAAACTCCCAATTTAAAGCCTTAGCTGGGAGAAAAAAGACCCGCAAACTAAGCGCTTACGGGCCTTTGAGGTCGCACCTAAACCGCGCTTATGCGCTTTTCAGGAGCGTTCTTAGAACGATTTAGCAACAGAGAAGACGACAGTGCTGTCGCAGTCTGAAGAGCCACCGCAATTTGCGTCGCTGAGATCCGTATCAGTGAACATCAGGCCAAAATCGAGGCCAGCGTAAGACTTGCCCAGAGAGACGTTGTACTCGGAGTAGCTGTCTTCAGTACCCCAGACGTTTTGATCGTAAGTTTGCAGACCGTAATGCAGGCCAAGCGCGATGTCATTGCCCAAATCGAAGCCGTAATCCAGCGTGTAGAACCATGCTTTGCCTACGCCCGCGTAGAAATCGTCAGAGTAATTGATAGAAGCTGACAGGCCGCCGTAGCTTAATACACCATAGAATTCGAGGAAGTCATCGCTGCTCATGCCGGGGTAATCGTAGTACAGGAAACCGATGTCGTAGCCCACTTCATCAGTAAGAGCACCAGAGAAACCGCCGTAGTAGTCGATCTCGATGCTGTCATCGAAAGTGATACTAGATGCCCAAGTTCCTACGTAGAAACCAGACTCACTTGCAAAGTCAAAACCACCTTGGATCGCAGAGCCGCCGCTCGTCTGTGATACGCCGCGGTAGATGTAATCTGAAGTCAAAGCAACATTCGCGCTGATCGGGCTTTCCTGTGCCTGAACGGTGAACGCTGCAGCGACAAATCCTGTAGCTAACAATGCTTGTGTTAATTTCTTCATATCCTAACTCCTTGACGTTGTAGTAAAGTTTTAAACCTTGTGGGTTTTAAGTTCCGAGTAGGGCGTGCGTTGTGTCTCTAGGTCACGCTCCTAAAATGGACATAAAGCACTAAGCACAATGCGTGCCTATTTTCGTGCACGCGCTAGAATATTGAAAATTATTGCTTTAAAACAACTAGATAGAATTGTTCGCTCGGAGATGGACAACACAGACCTAGATTACTTCTGAGACATGAAAAACGTAAAACGCACTGTTTTGGATCAAAAGGACTGCTCATCGATCTCAACGAAAAAAATAATGCCACCTTATTGTGCGTGACGAGATTGACGCGAATCGTGTGTATGCAATATAGAGTCGGCTACAATCGGACGCTTACTTTAACAATGGGATTTACGCCATGATCGACAAACGCTTCTTCGAAGATATAGGCCAACAAATATCCAAACTACTGCCTCAAGCGGAAGCTGCTGGAGATGACATGAAGAAATCGGTTTCAGCGGCTTTGCAAAAAGGCTTCGCACGCATGGACCTGCTGACTCGAGAGGAGTTCGAGGCACAGCTAGCCGCGCTCGTTCGAGCAGAACAGAAAGTAGAGGCGCTGGAAACGCAGTTAGTGCAGATGGAGAAACGAATTCAGGAGTTGGAAGCTAATAAGGGCGCTAGCACAAAAGACCTCTAAGCCCCCACATTGAGTAAGCGCGCATGACGGCGGTAGGCGATGGCCTCGGATAGGTCGGCAATACTAATCGTCTCACGCGCCTCTAAATCCGCAATAGTGCGCGCTATCTTCAGGATGCGGTGAGTCGCCCGCGCCGTCAGGACAAGTTTCTCCGCCGCCTTGCCGAGCAACAATTCACTCTCACTATCTAAAGCACAGAATTTCTCTAGGTCTTGCAGACTCAGGTCTTTGTTCAGCCGTGAACCGCGCTGCATTTGTAGCTCTCGGCAGGCTTGCACCTGCGAGCGCGACACGGCGCTAGTGGCCGTCGACTCCTCGGCCGACGGGGGTGCGCGCAAGTCCTGATGCGCGACGCGCGGCACCTCGATGATGAGGTCGATGCGGTCGAGTAGTGGGCCGGATATTTTCTCTAAATAGCGCTGTACTCTCTCCGGCGGGCATAGACAGCGCCCCTGTGGATCGCCGAAGTAGCCGCAGGGGCAGGGGTTCATCGCGGCTACCAACTGAAAGCGCGCCGGAAACTCAAGGCGATAATTCGCACGGCTGATGGTGATGACACCGGCCTCGAGTGGCTCGCGCAGTGCCTCTAAGACGCTGCGCTTGAACTCCGTCAGCTCATCAAGAAAGAGCACCCCGCGATGCGCTAAGGTTACCTCGCCTGGGTTTGCCCTAACCCCGCCACCCACGAGCGCAACGTTAGTTGCAGTATGATGCGGCGCGCGAAAACTCGGTTGCCGCCAGCGCGCAGGATCAATCGGAAGGCGAGCAATCGACTTGATGGCGGTGGCCTCCAATGCCGCCTCCTCCTCTAGCGGTGGCAACAGACTGGCAAGACTGTTCGCAAGCATCGTTTTCCCAGTGCCGGGCGGGCCTATAAACAGGATATTGTGTGCACCCGCCGCTGCAACCTTTAAAGCGCGCTTCGCAGCGACCTGACCTCGGATCTGTTCGAAACTGGAGAAGTCTCGCACCAAAGCACCATTCAATGCCCTTGGGTCGAACTGGCATTCCGTCATCCCACTGCCATTTACCAGGTGTTGATGAACATCCAATAGATGCCCTCCAACGCGAGCCGCCACCCCACGCACCAATGAGGCCTCGACCTGATTCGCTTGCGGCAGTAGTAATATTCGGCCCTGTGCTCGCGCAGCAAGAAGTGCGGGTAGCACGCCGTGAACGGGGCGCAACGCTCCGGTAAGTGCCAACTCTCCCAGAATTTCATAGCGAGACAATGCCTGCAGTGGAATCTGGCCGGAGGCGGCGAGAATACTAATGGCGATGGCAAGATCGAAACGGCCACCGCTCTTGGGAAGGTCGGCCGGGGCCAGATTGATCGTGATACGCCTTGTTGGGAATTCGAGATTGGCATTGAGAATCGCGCAACGGACGCGCTCGCGGCTCTCGCGCACCGCAGTTTCGGGCAAGCCAACGATGGTTAGGCTAGGTAGCCCATTCGAAATATGGGTCTCCACCGTTACCAGCGGTGCATCGACGCCGATATTCGCGCGGGTATACACAATAGCAAGAGACATGGCCCATTCCTTGGGTTCGTGAAAGACTCATACTATTAATAGTGCAGTAAGTACAATTGCGCCAGCCGCCATTTCAGCTAAGGGCGCTGTTGCGAGCGAGGATAGATTGAACATTATGATCAACGAATTCTTCCTTGCGGAGAAGCTCTTTGATCGCAGTGAAAGTCACTGCCCGGCTGAAGAAGTAGCCTTGTACTTGATCGCAACGATTCAGACACAGAAACTCGACCTGCTCAGCAGTCTCTGCGCCTTCGGCGATAACTTGCATATTGAGGCTGTGGGCTAGGGAGGAGTATCCAGTGCCGAAGTCGTCTAGAGAGATATCGATACCCAATTCATTGAGGCGACGGAGACTTTGATCGACAGCAATGCCTTCGATCATCATGGTGGTTTCGGTTAATTCGAATTCCAATCGACCTTCAGTGATGCCCTGATTGCCCAATATATTGGCGACCGTCTGCACGAAATTACGGTCTTGAAACTGTTTAAACGAAACGTTCACGGCTAATTGCACATCATGATGGCCCAACTCTGACAAAGAATTGAGATCCTTGCAGGCTTGGTGGACGATCCAGTAACCAAGCGGGACGATCAGTCCGCTCTCCTCTGCTACAGATATAAACTCTGCGGGGAGCAATAAACCTCGCGTGGGGTGATTCCAACGTATTAGGCCTTCGGCGCCCACGATTTTATTGCTGTTGATTTCGATTCGTGGCTGGTAGTAGAGCTCAAACTCTTCGTTGCGAACACCGCGGCGAATCTCGGACTCCAACTTCAAAATCTTCTGTGCGGCGTCGGTCATATCCCGGGTATAAAACTGATAATTGCTACCTTTCTCGCTCTTCGCAATACGCATGGCCATATCGGCGTTGGCCACCATCGCGTCTACCGTAATCTCTATTTCCTTGTTCGTTACCACCCCAATGCTGATAGTCATGCGAATCCCATGCTGGGCAACTGGGAAAGGTTTGGCCATCGATTGAATTATTTTCTCAATGCAGGCACGACACTCGTTCTCAACCGATTCCTCAGAATTTTGAAACACTACGGCGAACTCATTGCCCCCAATTCTAGCGATGTGTTGCTGCTCGGATAAAACGCTACGAACTCGCGCGGCAATCAGTTGGATCAATGCATCGCCTGCGCCTTGGCCGTAGGAAGCGTTTACTTTCTTGAACTGATCAACATCGATAAGTAATAGCCCTACGGATTCCGGAAGTTTGGCATCGGCGAGTATACGGGCCATCCGCTCTTTGAAGCTCTGACGATTACTAAGCCCAGTAAGTGGGTCAGCATGCATTGACTCAATATTGCTGACACTAGGTAGATTTCTTTCACTGGCAAAGCGAATAGCGCGACTCAAGACTTGGGCATTGATAATTGAGCGTAAAAGAATGTCAGATTCTCCCCGCTTAATTGCGGCACGATCTGCATTAGGTGGAAACTGATCGCAAATCGCGATTACTGGAATATTGCGTTGCTGAGATTTCAGCACTTCTAACAGTGCACGGGAGACGTCCGGCTCGGATATGCGCCCCATAGTAGTATCTGAAAGCCAGACACTTGGGTAGCACTCAGCGCTTGGGCATCTGCTTGACACCAAGTTAACTGATGAGGCGACCGCTCGATGCCTTTCAGTAGACGCTCGATTAATCGAAATTCCGCATCATGTTCTGCTATAAGCAGTATTCGCACTCCGTGCTCCACGATTTAACAATACAAGTATTGTTATCGGCACTATGGATCGGTTTCTCCAGTCCAACGCCAGCATTAGAAATAGATCTGCGTTTTCAAAATAATCCAAAACAGGTCAAGGCATGAAGCGTGGCCTTGTATATAATAGAGAACACCTCAACCCAATGCCAGTAATGAAGAAAAAGTGAAAAAACTCAATCCCCGTCAATTAGAGGCGGTGAAGTACATTAGCTCTCCTTTGCTTGTGCTCGCCGGTGCCGGCAGTGGTAAAACCAGCGTAATCACACAGAAGATCAACTATCTGATCAATGAGTGTGGCTATCCAGCCCACAAAATCGCCGCTGTGACTTTCACCAATAAAGCAGCACGCGAGATGAAAGAGCGCGTCACCAGCCTTGCGCGCCAACGCGAGGGAGGCAGTAACATCCGAGGTTTGACCATCTCGACCTTCCATCATCTTGGGCTCACCATCATTCGACGCGAGCATAAAAAACTGGGATTCAAATCTGGCTTCTCTATTTTTGATAGCCAAGACAGCGCCAGTCTCCTCAAGAGTTTACTGCACAAAGAAGCCGAAATTAGTGACGAACAACTCAAATTCCTACAAAGCACCATCTCAAACTGGAAAAATCAGCTGCTTTTACCTGAGCAGGCCACGCAAAACGCTACCGAGCCAGAAACCATATTTGCGGCGCGTGTCTACACGCAGTATCAGCGCCACCTACGCGCCTTCAATGCGGTGGATTTCGACGATCTCATTTTGCTGCCCGTTACTCTGTTTCAAGAGCACGCAGACGTATTAGAGCGCTGGCAGAATCGCATCCACTATCTGCTCGTGGACGAGTATCAGGACACCAATACCGGGCAATACTTGCTAGTGAAACTACTCGTCGGTCCACGTAGTGGTCTAACCGTCGTGGGGGATGATGATCAGTCCATCTACTCGTGGCGTGGCGCCAAGCCTGAGAATATGATTCAGTTGGAAAAAGACTACCCGAGCCTTAAACTGATTAAGCTGGAGCAGAACTATCGCTCGAATAATAATATATTGACCGCCGCGAACACCCTCATCGCGAACAATCCCCACATCTACGACAAGAAACTATGGAGCCAGCTGGGGCTTGGCGATCAAATTCGCGTGATCGTGTGTCCAAACCAAGACACAGAGGTCGAGCGCATTGCATTGGAGATCTTAAGCCTATGCGTGAATAAGCGGCTTCGGTTTAGAGATTTTGCAGTTCTGTATCGAGGCAATCACCAAGCCCGCACGCTCGAACTACAATTGCAGGCGCATCAGATTCCTTATCAGATTACAGGTGGCACCTCGTTTTTCTCCAAGGCTGAGATCAAAGACCTTATGGCCTATCTACGGCTGATGGTGAACCCGGACGATGACAATGCTTTCCTGCGCTCCATAAATACTCCGCGTCGCAAGATTGGCCCTAGCATTCTTGAAGGGCTTAGCACCTACGCAAATGAGCGCGAGATCCCTTTGCTACAGGCCTGTTCGGAAATGGGGCTTGGTCAATTTTTGGAGACCAAGCAGCAGGAGAAACTCAGTAGATTCGCGCACTGGCTTAACAATATTCGCGAACAGTCCCAGCGCGGCGACAGTATCGCTGCCATTCGCGAGATGTTAGCGGACATCGACTTCGAGGGCTGGATTCACCAAAATGCTAAATCCCAGTCTGCAGCGGAGCGCGCCATTGGCAATGTCGAGATGCTGATGGGCTCTCTGCAGAAGAGCCTAAGCAAAGACGAAGAAGAGGGCGGCGACGAGGACATCGAGGCGGCCATTAATAAACTCATTCTCCGCGACTTACTTGAGCGTCAAGAGGAAGAGGATATAGACAACCAGGTGCAGCTGATGACGCTGCATGCGGCGAAAGGCCTCGAGTTTCCCTACGTGTTTATTATGGGCATGGAAGAGGAGTTGTTACCCCATCGCAACAGCATCGAGAACGATGATATAGAAGAGGAGCGCAGGCTCGCCTATGTAGGCATTACAAGGGCGCAGCAGAACCTGACCTTCACTTTAGCGAGAAAGCGCAAAACCTTCGGTGAGAGTACCTCGACAACACCAAGCCGCTTTCTCGAAGAGCTGCCACAGGATTTGCTGAATTGGGAGGGCCGCTCCGATGCGACGCCGGAACAAAAGCAGGAGAAGGGCGCCGCGGCTATTGCGGGCCTAAAAGATCTTTTCGCGTGACATAAAAAAGGGCTCCTAGGAGCCCTTTTTTAACCACCTAAAACACTTACTTGCTGCTATCGACCATATACTGAATCAAGTCTTTCAAATCGTCATCAGTACACGTGAAGCAAAGACCCTTCGCGGGCATTGCGTTTATGCCACTGATCGCGTTGGCAAGAAGAGTGTCCATACCTTTTTCGATATGTGGCGCCCAATCGGCAGCGGTGCCTACTTTGGGAGCACCGGCCGCGCCACTATTGTGGCAAGCCCAGCAGCTTTGCATGTAGACGCGTTCAACATCGAACCCATCCGAATTCTGAGCTAACTGCATTACACCTAACGTGGGCATGTTGTCCGCAGAGATCGAGCCAGACATCACAGCCAGCAGGGAAATAGCACTAATTTGCACTGCACGGGACTTCAATACTTTTATCAATTTCACGACGTCTTGCTCCTATTACTGTTACCGATACTTCACCGTTACGAATTAAGAGTATCTAAACCAAGCTTAACCAGCAATGAACAGACTTACTGACCGTGCCCTGATATGTACTCAACTAGCGCTGCAATGTTGTCATCACTACAGGTCATACACATTCCTCGTGGGGGCATCGCGTTGATACCGCTGATCGCATTCGCGACAAGCATATCGAGCCCTTTATCCGCTAGGCGTTTCGCCCATTCCGCGTTGTCATCAAACTTGGGAGCCCCCGCCATGCCGGAAGCGTGGCAAACATTACAGCTAGTTTGATAGGTCTGTTCCACATCGAACTCGCCACTTGCAGCAGCGGGTGCTGCACTGACGGCGGCCATAGGCGCTGCGCCTGCGCGTGCGCATGACTGTCCGGCAAGACATACTTCGCCAATGGGCTTTAGACGCTCTGCGATCTGCTCATTATTCGATTGAGCAGCGCTAGAGCCCATAAAGACAACACTTGCTGCCAGAGCGCCCAATTGAGCGAACCGTAAAACGATACTGCTTTTGAATACTGCCACGCTATTATCCTCTTTAATTAAGCCTTCCAAATAAATTTCTCAGGTTCGCGTCACACATATGACAACACGCTGCCACGAATCATCCTTTCCATGAGATGCGCGCGATTATACAGCCACTGGGGCATAGGAGTAAATTTGCATTATCTATTGATACGCTAGGGCGTCACCACTAGATTGATGGGCGCGCTATGGAAATACAGCTCATTTGGATTGCTGTTGACGCCGTAACCTATAATGAAATCGACCTCTATGTCATTGAGCCCCAAGTCTGCCGCCCTTGTGTTGCCCAATATATCCACACTCTCAATGGCGGAAAGCACCTTCGTGCGCGCTTTAACAATTGACCCTTTTTCATCATAGGGAACGAATTGGCCAGCGGAATTGCGCAGGAGAATCTCTCCGGTTTTTAATATGCCTGCAACTACGATAAAACCCACTTGACCTTGGTGTGGCGTATCGACATTAATTTGGCCCATGACGTCGAAAATCTCGCTCGGCTTAACAATATTGCTAAAAAAAGCTTTATTCCTAGTTTTCACAGCACCTGCGAACTTAGCGTTATTGACCGCGCCCTGAAGGCTAGTCTCACGCCCACGGCTGATTAAGGCGCTACTCTGGTAACTCATCGTGATCTCATAGGGCCCATCGGTAGCACCGCAATTTGATCCTCCCACAAAGGTGTTGGCCAGAACGGCATAAGTGCCAGCGGGCAAGGTTCGCGTGATCTTGGCATCACAGCCCGTGCCACTATCATCGTCTACCTCGAGTACCCTTGAGCTGCTATCCATCAGCACTAATACCGAGTCGAGCGATGGAGAGTGCATGCTTATAGAGATAGCGGTTGTCTGCTGCAACTTGAACTCATAGGTATCGACAAGGCTATCGTCACTGCCGCCCCCCATTAACTGCTTCACACTGCAGTCGCCAACACTCAACGCCCCAGAGACTCGGCCAAAGTCGATGGGGTATACAGGGCAATTCGGATAGCCGGTATAGAGTGTCGTGGCGCCCTCGATATCGTCCGCTTGCAGGGTAAAAAGATTCCCGATTGTGGCGCGCATGATAGAGGCGCTGCTTTGTTCGTGACTCAGACCAATGACATGGCCCATCTCGTGCAGTGCAACCCGCCCGAAATCGATGCCCCTCGATTGGTCTATTAACGGACCATCGTAGATGTCGAAGCGCGTACTTGAATTAAACACTATATCCGCCTCGGTAATGTCAAATCCACCCAATAAATTGGACTCGGTGTAAACTAAGGCTACTGCGAGAACATTTTCACCATATGCATCACCGCACACAGTTGCACTGAAATCAGTACCATTTAAGCCGTCACCATCTCCTCTATTAAATTCACCGCCGGCTGGACTAGTACTGTAGCCGCTACATGGGTTCCGATAACCCTGCTCCACGATGAAGGTAAAAGGCGTTTTATCAGTCCACTCTTGAGCGGCACGGGATAATGCGTCGCGCCAACTCGTTCCACTAGACGAGGTACCAGGCATACCGATATAGATCCGTGTCGTCGCGCCAGGCCACTTAATTCCCGCAATATTAAAAGTAAAGGCCGTCATGCTGGCGCCGGCAAACGATAATACCGACAAGCCAATCGCAATGCGTTTGATAATGCTTTTCACTGGCTTAGCTCGACGATTGCGCGGACACTGGCCTTGAACTGTCCCACACTTAGGCCGCGAGTAGCATTGCTGGCAGACCCTCTACGCACACTGACCCCTTTTGCTACGCCTTTGCTGAACGCAGCCTGAGAGAGTGTGTTTGCAGCGCCGTCAGCGGCATCTACCGAGACGATAGGATCATGACTGGCGGTAGTCACAATCGAGGCGCCATTGCCCATATCCTCAATAAGGAAGTGGCCTTGCGCCCAGCCCACCAGCGGATTGACCTGGAAATCACGCAGCGTCTCGACGAAATAAATACCAGTCTCGCCCATTTCGGGCATCTGCATATCGCTGACCTGAAGTCCGCGCGCGCCCACTTGCCCCCCTAGAAATCGCAATTCGATACTCTCTGCACCGAAATCGCCCTTGACGATTTCGTTGATCTCGAAGGTAACGAAGGTATGGATACTGCCATCGTTGATTCGCCGCGAGTTAAGGCCCGTGACATGCCCCTCGAAGACTAACTCCGAATTGTCGACTACCTCACCGAAGCTCATTTGTAAGACAGTGCTAGCCTGAACACTTGCTAGAGTAAGGCACGCAAGCAAAAAAGCTATTAGGTGAGAAATCCAGAGAAAAAGCTGTTTCGATGCTCTCATTCCAAGCGGTCTCCTGAGCGATGTTTTTGGCGAGGAACGCGCGCCAAGTATGTCACATTCTTCGGAAATACTCGTGAGTTGCTCCGCAAAACCCGACATTCCTGTACACGAATCGCACTCACGAAATCTCGACTCGGAGTAAATCAATACACTGCTATCCTTATTAGAAACCTTCCTTATAGCTGCCATCTTGGATCTTTCCCCACCAAGTCTGATTGTCTAGATACCACTGCACCGTGCGGGTGAGCCCATCGGAAAACCCGGCGCGGGGCTGATAGCCAAGCTCCGCTGTGATCTTCTCAGCGTTGATGGCATAACGGGTGTCATGACCCTTTCTATCGGTTACATAGGTAATAAGCTTCGTGCTTGCACCACCTTTGGAGGCGGGGCACAGTGGGAAGCGCGTACGTAACTCCTCATCTGTGGCAAAGAATCCATCCACTAATTGGCATAGCAGCTTAACGGTGTCGATGTTCGCCCATTCGTTATTTCCCCCTATATTATAAGTGTCACCTAATTTTCCATTCTTTATGACGAGGTCGATGCCGCGGCTATGATCGTCGACGTATAGCCAGTCACGAATCTGCTGACCGTCGCCATAAATAGGGAGGTCTTTACCATGGAGGATATTGAGAAGGCACAGCGGAATGAGTTTCTCTGGAAAATGATAAGGGCCATAATTGTTTGAGCAATTACTGGTGGTAACCTTTAGACCATAGGTATGATGATAGGCCCGCACTAAATGATCGGACGCTGCCTTGCTTGCGGCATACGGAGAATTAGGCGCGTAAGGCGTAGACTCTGTGAACGCGGGATCCTCAGGACCTAACGTGCCATACACCTCATCTGTGGAGACATGATGAAAATGATGGGGGATTACTTCGTCCTGATCTAACCAGCATTTCTTCGCTGCCTTGAGCAAGTTATGCGTGCCGATGATATTCGTATTAATAAAGGCATCTGGCCCCGTGATCGAACGATCGACATGGCTTTCCGCTGCGAAATGCACGATTATTGATATTTCATGCTTTGTAATGAGATCTTCAACTAAGGCTTGATCGGTAATGTCACCTTGTACAAACGTGAAATTGGCCTTCTTCCAGATGTCGCGTAGATTCCAGGTATTGCCCGCATAGGTTAAAGCATCGAGGGCTATGACCTGATCCTCGGGGTATTGCTGCAACCAATAGTGCGTGAAATTGGCTCCGATGAATCCGGCTGCTCCGGTGATTAGTACGCTGCGCATGGTGTAGTCTCTCTTGTTTTTCTGAATTTTTAGGTCGCCTGCAGGCAGGCTCCTACCCACATCCCCACCAACCTATTTCTCGCTCAATTGTTTCAGGGTATCTCTCAAGGCCTCGCGCCAATGTATTTGCGGGCATTGCAATTCATGCAAGGCCTTCGATTTATCCAGCACACTATAGGCCGGCCGCGCTGCCGCCGTTTTATACTTCTCGGTTGAGATTGGATGGATCGGAATGGCATTTTCCAAAAGTGACAATGTCAGCGCCTCTTCCTGTATCGCTACCGCGAAGTCGTACCAGCTCGCTACGCCTGCATCGGTCCAGTGATAGATCGCACCCGGTTCATTACGCGCTATCACCGCGTGCAAACAACTTACTAAGGATTGAGTGGAGCAGGGCGTGCCAATTTGATCATCCACTACATTCAATGAGTCGCGTTCGCGCATTAGACGGAGCATGGTCTTCATGAAGTTACTGTTGTAGGGAGAGTAGAGCCAGGCTGTGCGCACGATCGTCGCCTTGCCCGGCAACAATGCCGCGAGCATTTTTTCCCCCGCCAGTTTGCTCTGCCCATATAGGCTTATTGGCCCAGTGACGTCGTCAACCTTATAGGGGCGATTCTTGTCACCGGCGAATACGAAATCCGTGGAGACATGAATCAGATGGGCCTTCTTGGACTTGGCCCAGCGCGCGAGATGCTTCACGCCCTGCTCGTTGATGCTATAGGCTTGTTCCGGCTGACTTTCCGCGGCATCCACTGCGGTATAGGCCGCCGCATTGATGATGATATCCGGCTTCAAGGAATCGAGAGTTGCACTTACCTTGCTCTGCTCGGTGATATCCATATCATCACGCCCCAAAGGCAGAAGCACGTGCTCCTCGAATAGCGCCGAGCGCATCAAAGTCTGCCCTAGCTGACCATTTGCCCCAGTTATCGCAATGCGTTTGCCCATGTCCTTACACCTCTTTCAGCTAGTCTCGTAGGCTAGTGCATCTGCAAAATGCCGTCCATTGCGATCCTTATCGGAAAGCACCGGGGCTTCTATTCCCGCCTCACTCAAAGGCCAGGAGATAGCCAAAGCAGGATCATTCCAGAGTAATGAGTGTTCGTCGCTGGGGTTATAGTAGTCACTGCACTTATAGACCATCTCCGCGCTGGCACTGGTGACGACAAAGCCATGAGCGAAGCCTGGCGGAACCCACAATTGGCGATGACTATCCGCAGACAGAGTGACACCAACCCAGTGACCGAAGGTAGGCGACGTTCGGCGCATATCGACTGCGACGTCATAGATCTCGCCTGCAATCACGCGCACTAATTTGCCCTGCGGTTGGGTCAGTTGGTAATGCAAGCCCCTTAAGATACCCTTGCCTGACTTGCTGTGATTGTCTTGTACAAAGCGTTGAGCTGGGACGATCTCCTCGAAACTAGACTCTCGCCAAGTCTCTAGGAAGAAGCCGCGGTGGTCACCATGAATGGTGGGCTCGAAGATTAACACGTCGGGAATTGCGGTTGGGATGACTTTCACACTAGGCCTTCTAATAGCTTTAGCGACACTCTGCGGTGTCAGATTCACATCATTTCGCGCGTTGCGCCAAGATGCCGGGGAGTTCATCAATTAGGGAGCCGGCCGGATTATAGCCTAATTCTTGCTGTATTTTCTCGCTGGAAACCACGCTTCCATGGCGTAATGCACGATAGGAACGCAGGCCCGGGGCATTTGCCAAACGCAGTAGTTTACCGAGCACATCTAGCGTTGCGAAGGCTATATAGAAAACCGGCATCGGCGTGTGCCAGCGCCGTGGTGCACGGCCCAGCGCGTGCCGCACCGAGACCTCGATCCCCTTCATGGTATAGGTCTTACCATCCGTGACCGCATAAACCTGAGCGTTCGCTTGGGGCACCTCCGCAGCCAATAGCGCCGCCTCACAGAGATCGCGATTGCCTACCAAGGAAAGGCTGGCGCTAGGCACTGGCAGAGGTGGCAGGAGCCCACGCTGCACGAGCCTAAGCATCGTCATTAGATTCCCCTTCATGCCTAGCCCATACACATTGGCAGGGCGCAGACAGCAGACCTCTATCTCACCCGCTCGCGCCGCCTTGAGAAGTAGCGTCTCGGCCTCTAACTTACTGCGGCCATAGGCACTATCTTCAGGATTGAGTTTCGTGTCCGCGAGGATACTGCTGAAGAACACGATCCTCCGCACACCCGCCGCGATTGCTGCCTGAAGCAGCGCCCGGGTTCCTTCGACATTGATGCGCTGTAGCTCATCGGTATCATGCTGATTAACATGCGCGTATCCGGCTAGGTGAAACACCGTATCGACCCCTGCGCAGGCCCGGGCAAGTAAGCTTGAATCCGCGATATCGCCCTGGAAGAACACGCAGTCGGCTTGATCGGGGCTCGCCTCTGGGAGTGTGCGCGAGAGCGTATGCACCCGCAGGCGCTTCTCCAGCAGGCGCTGCATGAGCGTGTGCCCTATGAAGCCCGTGGCGCCAGTCACTAAGACCGTTCGCGCTGGCTGGGGAACCATACTATTCATAGTAAGCGCCAGCCATGGGTGTTGTAGAAACGCAGCCCAGAGCGCGCGAACATCCCGATATGAACTAGGCCTTTGCGCGCACTATTTCCGCCTAGGTGCACGATATGCATCGAAGGCAAATACGCTAGGCTGCCTTTAGCATGTACCCGCAAAGATAGGTCGAAGTCCTCGAAATAGAGGAAATAACGCTCATCGAAGCCACCGACGGAACGCAGCGCAGCGGTGCGGAATAGCATGAAGCAACCGCTGATGATGGGGATATCGGTACTGGGTTCTTGCTCGGGCAAATCTTGCATCTCGTACCGCGCGAGGCGCGAGGCGAAACGACGCCTCAGGAAATACGGCGCGAATCCTCGCAGCACAAAATCGAGAATGGACGGGTAGCGCTTACAGACAAATTGTTTGCGGCCCTCCCCGTCTGTCACAGCGGGGCTAAGCGCCACGACCTCCGGGTTCCCGATCATGAATTCTAAACCCTCGGCGAGAGACTCAGGCGTCAGGGTAACATCTGGGTTCAGTATCAAATGGCAATGAGACTTTGCCTTGCTTATAGATAGATTGTGACCACAGCCATAGCCGACATTGCCATGGCCCTCGACCAGCGCTATGTCGATGCCCGACGCCTGCGCACGACAACACGCTAAGATCGCCGTTAAGGCTGGCTCACTAGTGCTGTTGTGAATGACATCGATGGCGGCACTGCCAAGCAGTTGCCTATTTTGGGCATGGTGTATGGCTCGCACCATTGAGTCCAAAGTGAGTTGCAGGACTGCGGGGTCTGATCGGTATACGACAATGGAGACTGTTAATGCTAACCCAGTCTCGGGGAGATGTGCTGACAATTTACTCACGTCAGGGGTGCTCAGAGGTCAACAAGGCGATCGCCGAACGGGGTCCGCACCACGCGCATGCCTGGGGGCACGTCTTCAGACGCAATGCGGCGTGCCTCGATACGTTCGCCGTTAGTCCGACGAGGACGCCCATTCTGAGCGTTGGCCTCATTCTGTGCAGCGGCACGCAAAGCCGCAGCGAACGGATTTTCGGGTTGCCCATCTTCCGCGCCCTCTGCTTGGCCGGGCGCGGCATTGACGTTCTCTTGATTCGCGGCAAGCACGATAGGCGCTGCAGTGGTTAAGGATAGCTCTGCCAGCCCATCCGTGCCGCAGTTAACCCCCTTGTCGCTAGCATCAATGCAGGGCATGTCATCGGGCAGACTGATGGAGACCTTGCCCGAGTCCAAGGACACAATACGATAGCCAATATGGTCCGGAATTGGAGTCGAATCGCTATCGCTTAATTCTACGACCAACACCTCGCCATTACTGTCGATAAGACTGGCGCGACGCCTATCCCCTATGCGGCTAGTGCCTAAGAGAGTGAAGGCAGGGGCGTTGGGGAGAGCACGCTGCTCGCGAGCCTGCGCAGCACTGGCCGCGCTGCCATTGGCTGGGGTTTCCACCGCCTCGAACAGTGTGAGGTCTTGCGCGATTACTGCACTGCAGCCCAGCGTAAGAAACGCGACGAAGACTGCCTTAACTATGTTGCCTTGCTGCATAATGAGCGTGTCCAGTGAGGGTTTTGTGCCGGCCAATGCGATTGAGTGAACGAAGGACCATGTTACGCTTTTGACGGTGGGGGTTCAAAAATAGTTTGCAGATAGGGGCCAGGCTCGCGCTTTGCGCGAGCCTGGCCCCTATTGCGGTTGAAACATGGCCACCTTGCCTCCATCTACCGCTGGTACCAATCAGTTTTGCGACATAAGGCAGCTAGGCACTATGAATGAATTGCAACGCGTGACCACAGAGTATGTCGAGGCAGAGGACAGGATGCGCATTTCCGGCGAACTCGCGTCCAACGAGACCGTAGTGATGTGGTTAAGTCAGCGCCTGCTAATGCGCCTGCTGCCCCACCTCTTCTTGTGGCTAGAGAAGCAATCTAGTGACAACATTCCAATGGAGATCGAGCAGAGCTTCGCACAGGAGGCTGCGAAGGCGGACCTTACGTCTGAGGCGCCAGTCCAGCGCCTTGCTGAATCTCAGGAATGGTTAGTAGCGGCGGTTGATCTAACTCCCAACGCGAATGCACTTGCCATGAGTTTTCGGTCCGAGGCCGGCCAACGGGAAACACTGCTGCTTCAGGCAGTGCCATTGCGGCAATCGCTGGAAATCATTCATGCGCTTTGGGGAGTTGCCGAGTGGCCAGGCGATGTTTGGCCCGAATGGATTGCATCGGAAACGGCTATTTCGGGATACGACCACGCCTCGAGATTACACTAAGGAAAAGACGGCTTGGCTCGGCCAATTTAAGGGTGACCTGAACGTGGCCTCAATTTAAAGTCGATACATTTGTAGATACTTCACGGATGCGTTCCTATACTTATCGCGAGTATCCATATCGCTACAACGGAGGATGCCATGGCACTTCAACTCCCTAAAAAATGGGGCAACAGCCTCGCAGTTCGCGGGGCGGCTGCGGCGATGGAAACCGCGCAATTTTCTTTGAACCAGCGGGTTGAGGTTCGCGCGGAAAATGCTCCTATCATCATTGAGCACGCCCCGCCGGTTTACTCGCTGAACGAATTGCTTGCCGGCATCACGCTCAAGAACCGGCACACAGGAATAGACTCTGGCCTGCCGCAAGGGCAGGAACTGCTCTGATGACAGTATAGGTACCCGATGAAGCGGACATAGTTTGGTTGAACTTCACCCTGCAAAGCGGACAAGAGCAAGCAGGGAGGAAGTCATTAATAACCTCCAGTACCTGCCCTTCATCAAGGGCTACAAGCGCTCGTGGATCTGCGATGTTAGTTTGCTGAAGAATCACCTGTTGCCCCGTTTTGGTAAGTGTTACATGGACGAGATTGCGCGCCAAGACATCATCAAAATGAACTATGACCGCCGCGAAGCTGGCGCTGCACCGGGGACCATTAATCGGCTGCTGATTCTGACGCGCTACATCTTCAACCTAGCCATTCGCTGGGAGGTGCCAGGCTTGCCATGTACCGTTGTCCAATGGTGCCATCAACATCCTCAATCCCATCCCCGTACTGATTGTGAATGGACCCTTCCCAACCCCAAGACACCTTGCTGGATGCTAGCAGTGCGGCGGTGATGCCTTCTGAGACTACCGATGCCGTTAACATGGAGAGCCTTGCACTGTCAGCATAGGTGAGTGTTTGATGCCAAGGCCCCGCCCGATGCGCTGCGCTGCGCATGGTGATTGCGCCTCGTAACGTTACGCGATACAATCACGCATGATTAAGACATTCCGACACAAAGGGTTGAAAATCTTTTTTGAGAATGGAAGCATGGCCGGCATTCAAGCTAACCATGCCCCACGATTGGCCGCCATGTTGCGACGCCTGAACGAAACGACCAACGTCCAAGGGATGAACCTGCCGGGCTGGAAGTTGCACCCTCTCAAAGGGCGCGACCTTAAAGGGCACTTTTCGGTTTGGGTGAACGGCAACTGGCGAATGACATTCATGTTCGATGGCACCGACGCTGTGTTGGTGGACTATCAGGATTATCACTGAGCAACTGGAGAACGACTATGGCACGCATGTTTAACCCCCCGCATCCCGGCCTGACGCTGCGTGATGACGTATTGCCCGCGCTGGGGCTCACCGTAACCCAAGCCGCGCAACAGCTTGACGTGTCGCGCGTGGCCTTATCCCGCGTGCTGAATGGCCGGGCTGCTATCTCGCCTGAAATGGCCCTGCGCGTGGAGGCATGGCTAGGCGTGGAGCGTGGAGGTGAAGCCCGCCTATGGCTGGCAGAACAGAGCGCCTATGACGTGTGGCAAGCCGAACAACGATTTAAGGCCGAGCCGATGCACGTTCAACCTGCGCCGATGGCGGCTTAAATCTTTTTGCCCCAGCTAGTCCGGACGAAAAGTAGGAACCTTCAATCACCTGCTGGTGCATCCTGAATTGAGGGATGCACTTTGAAGGGGTGCGTATGACTAGACGCTATCTCAAGAATACGCCAACTCACTTGGTACGCGCCCATCAAAATCGTGAGATCACAAACGGTCATGTCATTCTCGAACCCCTAGCGAATCCCCCTGTGTAAGGCTGGTAACGCAAGGCATATCCCGTTATCGGCAGGGGCTGTCCAGATTCTAAACTCTGTACCCCGCGTCAAAGGATGTCCGCCTGCATGATCTGCGGCACAGTTTCGCCTCCTTGCCAATGCTGGCCGGTTACTGTATGCGGTACAGAAGCTGCTAGGTCACACTCAGATCAAGACAACACAGCACTATGCACACTTGTCACAAGATTCATTGCTGTCTGCCGCTAATGTGGTGAGTGCTTTAGTGCCTCTGGCGCCAGTTATGCCAAGACGAGTTGAGTGAGTAGCGCTGGCGGCGGTGATGCCTTCTGAGACTACCGATGCCGTTAACATGGAGAGCCTTGCACTGTCAGCATAGGTGAGTGTTTGATGCCAAGGTCCCGCCCGATGCGCATGGTGACTGGGTGATAACCACCACACCAACAAGCCTCTACTTGCCCAAATCCTTACGAATGTGTACTGTACACACAATGATCAGTACTGACCTGATACGAGACATGCAGCGCGCCGGGTGGCAGCTTGACCGCGTGAACGGCTCCCACCACATCTTCAAGCACCCGAGCCGCCCCGGCATTGTGGTTGTACCGCATCCCAAAAAGGATTTGGGGCTTGGACTAGTCAAAGCCATCCGACGTCAAGCCGGTATTTGAAAGGTGAAATATATGCGCTATCCCATTACCATTGAACCCGGAAACGACACTACCGCATGGGGTGTGGTGGTTCCCGACCTGCCCGGCTGCTTTTCAGCAGGCGACTCGCTGGAAGAAGCCATGATTCAGGCGGAAGATGCCATTACCGGATGGATTGAAGCCGCCTTGGACGCCGGGCAAGACATACCCGCGCCGTCTCACATTGAAGCACTGCGCGAAGCACATCCCGCGTTTGAGGGCTGGCTGTGGGCGCTGGTGAAGGTTGACCCGGCCATGCTGGATGATGCTTTGGAGCGCGTCAATATCAGTCTGCCGCGCCGCGTATTGCACCGTCTCGATGCCCGCGCCCGTAGTTCGGGTGAAACGCGCTCTGGCTTCATTGCGCGCATGGCCATTGAAGGGCGCGAACCTGAACACGCTTAAACCGTTTATGCCTCAGCTAGTCCGGACTCGAAGCGCTGATGACCAGCGCCTCATCTGAGGCTGCGAAGTTAAACGCAGCAACCTCGATCATTGAGCGCGCTTATGGCAAATCAACTTAAGTTCATTGCTGCCACGGTAACGACGCACGAACCCACATTGGATGAGCTTGGATGATGGACGTCATTGGGGTGATTAGAAGGCACAGCCACCACCCAACAATCCGGAAAGCACGGCAAGCAGCAGTCACAGTCAATTTGGTGGCTTGGGCTTCAGGTTTCAGATCCGGCCACACCAGAAAGACGCAAAATGTGTCGCTTTGGATTAAGTCACCAATACAATACGGCATCAGCGTACTGATCCGGGTTGCCCTTGGCAGAATGGGCGCATCGAGCGTTTCTTCGGGACATTGAAGCAGAAGCTGGATCAGTGGTCGGTGGATTCGATTGAGGAACTCGGTAATGCGCGGGTGTACTTCAGATTCTTTTACAACCATGTGCGACCGCATCAGAATCTGAGTGGGAGAACGCCAGCGGAAGCTTGGGCGGGTACCGAAATATTGGCCGGCGAACCAAAAATGGCATACTGGTTCGAAGCTTGGGATGGATTGTTGCAGGAGTTTTATTTGCGCAGGTAGCTGACTGCTGAGCAGTAAAAAAGCGGGGTTTGACCGGGCAAATCAGGTGTCCGTGGAAGCGCTCGTCTGGCGTGGGTTGAGGGTCATATTTTGCTGAACATTGAGGTAAAACCTGGGGAGAAAACTAAAAATCTGATGGAAATCTAGCTGATGGGTAAAAAAATTCGTTGAATTTCTACAAATTGGCGCATTCAATGCGCTGAAAACGCTTCGCGGACATGCGGACGGGACACCGTGAGGCCGGGAACGAGCGCGTGCCGCCGCTGCCGGTGAAGACCACCGGGCGGGTGATGAGCAGTTTCATGGGGAGGACTCCAGCACTGGGCACTGGGCACGGAGCCCAGAAACGACAACGCCCACTCAGGTCTCCTTGGTGGGCGTAGATATCAGCACTAAGACATTAGTGTACCTTGTGGGTGGACACCATTCAACTAGGTTTTGCGCAGACAACCCGCCACCAGTACGTGGCAGAGGTATCATGTAGGGCGCCTCTTTTTCAGGCATTAAACCGAGATTAACAGCACCTCAGCGGCAGTGGCAGCACATGTAATGACTGGGTGGAATCTGGAAGACCACGATGTGAAAACGGTAACGCGGCGTCACCATTTGTCCCGAAACTCGCATCAGTGGCTGATATGGCAGATGATGCCGGAATCAGCGGCCACTCCGCGCTTAGGCGATTATGTCGCCGAAAGCAAAGGTTGCATCCGAAAGGCCGATCAGCCTAATGACAGAATCAGCGGTTCCGTCATGGTTATTATCAACGAACAACAGACCACCATCAGCAGCAGTGCTGGTCATGTAGTACTCAATCGTACCATTCATCGCAGCATCAGCGGCAGCCAATGCCGTTGCAAAGTCCGCAACCTGAGCGGCTTCAGTATAGTTCGTAAGACTACCCGCCACACCCATCTTCAGTTTGTCAATCGTAGTAACAAAATTAGTGACCGTGTCCGCTGTCGCAACAGTGATGCCAGAATCGCCATCGCCAATCACGATCGTGTCTACCGCTGCGAAGCTGCCACTCACAAGGGTGATGGTATCAGCACCAGCATTACCGGTAATGAGGTTAACCCCATCCGCAGAAGTAGCCAGCAGGGTAATGGTATCGTTGCCTGCACCAGTTGTAATAGTCGTCGAACCTCCACCGGATGTTGCGACTACAGTGACAGCACTCGTACTAGTACTGGTAATCGTCTGTGCACCAGCAGCAGCTGTTGCGTTCACTGTGGTAAGACCGGCACCACTAATCGTCTGCGCACCAGCACCAGTTGTTGCGTTCACTGTGGTAGCACCTGAGCCAGTTGTAATAGTCTGCGCACCAGCATCATTTGTGATTGTGAGTGTTACAGTCCCGGTAAACGTACTCATGTTAATAGTAATCACACCTGCATCGGATGTCGTCGCCAGATCTACACCTGCCGCCTTGAATGCTGCATTGAAATCAACACCTGTGGTAATGGTTTGTGCCCCAGCAGCGGTTGTTTTAATCACAACCTTTTCGATATTAGTAATACCTTTCCAATAGGTGTCAGCTGGTGCGATAGCGGCAACTCCAATAGGGGTGATTTCCAGCGTATCGATACCTTCCTTACCATCGATGACATCGGCAATATTCCACGTACCCGTGTTTGCATCATTATAGGTGCCTATAAAAGTGTCCTTTCCCGAAGTCCCGGTGAAGGTCTCCACACCAGCAGTAAGTGTGAAAGTTGTGCCAATAGCATCCGCAGCAGCTTGAGCGTCGGCAATAGCCTTGGCATCCGCAGCAGCCTGAGCGTCAGCAGCAGCCTTGGCATCCGCAGCAGCTTGAGCATCGGCAATAGCCTTGGCATCGGCAGCAGCTTGAGCATCCGCAATAGCCTTGGCATCCGCAGCAGCTTGAGCATCCGCAATAGCCTTGGCATCCGCAGCAGCTTGAGCATCGGCAATAGCCTTGGCATCGGCAGCAGCTTGAGCGTCGGCAATAGCCTTGGCATCCGCAGCAGCCTGAGCGTCAGCAGCAGCCTTGGCATCCGCAGCAGCTTGAGCATCGGCAATAGCCTTGGCATCGGCAGCAGCTTGAGCATCGGCAATAGCCTTGGCATCCGCAGCAGCTTTCGCATCCGCAATAGCCTTGGCATCGGCAGAAATCGGTGCTGTCACCGGTACGGCGGTAATAAGAATTCCGCCTATTACCTTCGCAACGGTGGCGTCCAGTGTTGCCCCGGTAAAGTCGTTAACGGTGCTGACAATACTGCTCAATGCAATACCGGACTTAAGAGAATCTGTCGCTGAGCCTTGCGCAACGGTTTGGGACCTGACTATTTGTGATAATGCCATCGAAGCATTATCTGGAGAAGCTGCTACTGCGGAATCTATATTTTTTATGCCAGCAGATATCACCTGAGCCAGGTCATCTACAAGTGGAAGCAGTTTATCGTTAGTGTTTGCGGCTGCGGAGGCCTCTGTCAGTATCCCGCTCAGAGTTGAAGTCTGACTGAAATCAACAGGCGAACTGGTGTTGGAAAGTTGAGTCGCCAGAGCCTTTACTATTTCCCTCTGAGCATCAGACGCAATAATGTTTGAATCGGCGCTTTGCAAAATCGCCGTACCTTGTACAAGAACATTGGCAACCTTGGCTGCCGCAGTTTGCACAAGCATGGCGACTGCTCGCTCCTCTGGGGTGCTGTCCGTATTAAGTACGACAGCAAATGCATCCAAAGTTAATAGGTTTACTGTTGGGGGTAATTCCAGAGCGGACAGCAGTTGAGTATGTGCCTGTTGAACAGGCAGGCCAGTTTCAATCAGATGCTGCACTAGGGTGGTGAGTGGTGTGACTAGCACGGCTCCAGCTGGCGCTGTGTACATCCCAGGGAAAGGAAGATTCGTAGATATATCGACACCACCAAGCGCAATTATTTTGCCAAAAGTTCCGGCAGGGAGGGTGAAGTTTCCCACGGCATCGGTGGTGGCGATCGGCTCGCCGGAATCAAGGGTATTGTTGCCATTCAAGTCAGCAAACACCGTCGCACCCGCGATATATCCATCTTTTACTTTGCCGCTATAGGTCGAGTCAAGCAGGGTTTTGGCTAGGCTCACACTGTTGACGTCCGAGGAAACGTTACTCAGCACTTGTTGTAACGTCCCAAGGTCTGATGCAGTACCGGACTTGGCAACAGAATAATATTGAGAGACCTCGACTCGGTTATCAAACAGAGCAGCAGCACTGCCCCAGACTGGATGTGCATGATCGACGCTATCCAGAGCGGCTATGGTCCATTCAACTACCTGACCCAGAGTCTGTCCTGCAGCCAATTGGGCAACTATATAGTCAACGGCTTCGATCTTGGTAGCCGCTGATACAGCTTTGCTGGCCAGGTTGTCTATAATTTTTGATGCAATTCCGATGTTGTAATAGTTTGCCGCAGCGCCC
>Ga0209390_10001490_pt1 | contig 44999 bp, 36 predicted proteins | sample BON01_FD_187212 | JGI IMG/M metagenome (GOLD analysis project Ga0209390, IMG submission 187212) | Freshwater microbial communities from Lake Bonney liftoff mats and glacier meltwater in Antarctica - BON-01 (SPAdes) (version 2) | ecosystem: Environmental > Aquatic > Freshwater > Ice > Glacier...
CAGAGGGCAGAGGGCAGGGGGCAGAGGGCATGGGGCAGAGGGCATGGGGCAGAGGGCAGAGGGCATGGGGCAGAGGGCAGAGGGGAGAAGAAAATCGGTCTGGTAGGTGCGTGATTTACCGCGTACTTTTAGGTCAAAAAAAGTTGCATAGGTGTTAGAATTCGAGATGCAGGGGTTTTGGTCCTTGCTGAAAAAGGTATAGCGGAGAGTGGGGCTTATGCTGAGTGTTAGTTTTTCGAAAGGTTAAATAATCAGGGCTTTAGGTAGATTGCAGTATCGGTGTAAAATAGTAATTTGCTAAATATTGTAATGCATTCAAAGGCGATAAGAGATTTTTTGCCTACTCAAACTGATTAATGACCAATGAAGCTCGAAAAAATATTAGATAAACTAGGCTCCTTAGAGAAGAACTCCTTTATCAAGATTATTGATAATATCATTGCTAAAAATCCAAAGAGCGCGAAGGAGATAGAGAGAATCTTGAGCTCCTCGGATAAGGGCCTGAAGTCCGTTGATAATCAAAACGTCGTCAATATTTTCAATTTAATTTCAGATGAATTCACTGAGCAGGTTGTCTGTGAATTTGAAGAAGCCAATTCACAGCTTGATATACTTATTGATATCATCATACGAGATGGAAATTGCATCATGAAGCAAGACTGGTTTTCGAGACTATATGAAGGCGAAATCAAGAAATTAAAGACGAAAATTAAGGGGTTAAATGCGGACTTAGAGAATGATAAGTCTGATTTGAGTGACTCAAGAAAACGGGATTATAGAATCTATAAATCATGCTTAGCCACAGCCTATCAAAACGATATTGCGAATAATCGGGAGGCCAAAGTTACATCGGATGAGCTGTCAATAATTTTAACGCTTTCGAAAGAGTTAGGTCTCTCTCAAGAGGAAATTAAGCTGATAAACTATTCCATACTTCCTGTAAATAAGAATGATATTCAAGATGTTATCAGTCATTTGAAAAATATTGGAATCGTCTTTTATTCGAAAAAAGAAAATACTATTTACATCGCCGATGAAATGGTTAGTCTTTTAAGAAAAGTGCGCGGGAAACAGGTTGCCGATAAGTTTTATAGAAGAACATTGAGGCTTTTGAGGGAGCCTGTAATTAATCAAATTGGCAAAAGTCATAATATAGATAGAAAGCTAGATGCCTCTCAAAAAATTGAAGAGATAATAAAAGAAGGAATTTCTTTCGCGGGATTATTGACTGACGATATTCATAAGGAAGGAATCACGCTTACTGAGAAGAAAAAGACACTAAACGAGTTATTCGAGAAAGGATTAAATATTTCTAACCTGAAGGGCAGCACATTAGAAGAGAAAATTGGCAGTCTCATTGATTATTTTGATGGCGTAGAGAAAGATGAAAAAGTAGGAATTTCATTGGACGGTTTTGATAAGTTGCTTACTGAATTGAATCAATCACTTCCAAAGCTCAATAAAGAGTTAAAGGAACATTTCGAGTTGCAGGACGAGTATGTTTTAACGGCAGATTTCTTGTTGGATTATAATATTAAGCCCCGGGATATTTTGGATTTAATATCGAAGCCCGAACTTTTGAAATTTATCAAGGATAATGGAGTTAAACAAAGAGGAGATGATGTTCTAAATATTTTAGATCATTACAAGGATGTTGAAAATTTATATCTTGAAAATTATGAGAATGTTGCCTTCAGAAATTTGAACGTTTTGAAGGAAAATGGTATTTCCATTAAGGAAAGTGAACTTGGCTTAAAGTTCGAAGAGTTGACTAAATCCATTTTTAGTGGATTGGCATTTAATATTGATGATAAGTATAGAAATCAGCTGAATACGAGCAAGGATATGATGGATATCCTATTGAATCTTGGAAATAATGAGATCATCATTGTTGAGTGCAAAACAGTTAAAGAGAAAGGCTATAATAAATTTAGTTCGGTTTCAAGGCAGCTCAAAGCATATCAGAATTTGGCTCTGAAAAATGATTTAAGAATCGTCAAAATATTACTCGTTGCTCCTGATTTTAGCGATGATTTTATCTATGACTGCGAGATGGATACGGAAATGAATCTATCGCTGATTACCGCTTCAACCCTCTCAAAAATATTTGAAGCATTTAAAACTTCCAAATACCAACAATTTCCTCACGTGCTTTTCAGAGACATTGTTATTAATGAAGAGAGAATTTTGAAGGCGTTAAGTAAGTAACGAAATACTGCAAGCTGTTTAATACCAAGAGAATCAAAGGGGAAGCCTAATATATTTACTGAAGCTCACCATTATTCTCCCTCACTGCCATGGCATAGGCATTCGCACATATCCCCCTTCGACTAGGCATTGCTCTTTCGGTAAAGCTGAGATTTAGTTTTGCCTGCTCAGGGACCGGGTAGTTTGTGCTTCTTCACATAGAAATCTCACTGTTTCACCGTCTCAGAAGCTCAACCTTATTTGCTACCTTTGCGGCTGCAAAATCATGAGCAAAGAATTTCAATTAGACAGCATCGAATCGGCCATCGAAGCTATTCGCAATGGCAAGATGATTATCGTAGTAGATGATGAAGACCGTGAAAACGAAGGCGACTTCCTAGCAGCGGCCGAATGTGTCACCCCAGAGATGATCAACTTTATGGCCCGCGAAGGCCGTGGGTTGATTTGCGTGCCCCTTACAGAAGAGCGGTGTGCCGAGCTGGATTTGAACTTGATGGTCGGGAAGAATACCGCGACGTATGAAACGGCATTTACCGTTTCGGTCGACCTCCTTACACAAGGAGTAACAACAGGTATTTCAGCCAGCGATCGTTCTAAAACAGTCAAGGCTTTGGCAGATATAAATACCTTGCCAACAGAACTCGGAAAGCCAGGGCATATTTTCCCATTGAAGGCGAAGAGTGGTGGTGTATTGCGCCGTGCGGGACATACCGAGGCGGCGATTGACTTTGCACGTATGGCCGGATTTTCTTCTGCCGGGTGTATCGTAGAAATTCTCAATGAGGATGGAACCATGGCCCGCCTACCGGATTTGGTCCATGTAGCGAAAAAGCATAACCTTAAGCTGGTTACTATTAAAGATTTAATTGAATACCGACTAAAAAACGAGTCGCTCATTCAACGTGAAATTTCCGTACAAATGCCAACCGCATGGGGCGATTTCGACTTGGTAGCCTATAAGCAGCTGGATAACGATATGGAGCATCTAGCCTTGATTAAAGGAAACTGGGAGCAAGACGAACACGTAATGGTGCGCGTGCATTCATCCTGCGTAACAGGTGATATCTTCGGCTCTTGTCGCTGCGACTGTGGCGAGCAATTGCATAATGCCATGCATATGGTGGAAGAAGAAGGCAAAGGCGTGATTCTGTATATCAATCAAGAAGGACGGGGAATTGGTTTATTAAATAAACTGAAAGCCTATAAACTCCAAGAGCAAGGGTATGATACGGTGGAAGCCAATGAAAAACTAGGCTTTAAAATGGATCAACGCGATTATGGCATCGGTGCGCAAATTCTCCGTGACCTTGGTGTGAGCAAAATGCGCCTCATCACTAATAACCCAGCAAAACGCGCCGGGCTAATTGGTTACGGATTGGAGATAGTCGATAATGTAGCGCTTCGCGTGAAGCCGAATAAACATAACGCTAAGTACCTAGAAACAAAGAAATCCAAGATGGGCCACGAACTTGGCTAGGGCTTAGAAAGGGGTAAGAGGTCAGAGGTTAGGGGTGACTGTAACTTAGGTTAAGCCAATCTTGCCCACTTACGACACGAAAACCCTAACTTGCCGTTCCCGATAGCTATGCGGGACTGTGACCCAAAACCCGTGACCCAAAACCAGTTACCCCTTCTAAGGGGCTCCTTATGAAAATCGCAATACTAGGTACCGGTTCCCTCGGCTGTTATTTCGCAGCGAAGCTCCACCCAGTGGGGGAGGTGCACCTATTTGGGCATTGGGAAATGCAGAAGGAAGCTATTCGGAAAATGGGACTGCATTATCAGGGCCTAGACGGAAAAATTATAGCTGTCTCTATTCGAGTTTCTGAAATTTCAGAGTATAGCAAGTATTTTGATTTGGTGCTTGTGTTGGTTAAGAGTTTTCAAACCCAGCAAGCAGCCAAAGAAGCCATCCAACTTTTAAATCCAGATTCTTCCATAGGAAAGGTCATCAGCCTGCAAAATGGACTAGGAAATGTAGAGAAACTCCAAGTGTTATTTGATAAGGACCAGGTGATTGGGGGCGCTACGAATCAAGCTGCACGGGTGGCTGAGCCGGGACTGGTTTTAAATACCGGGGCAGGAACTAGCTACTTACCTAAGTCAACACCTCTCGATATTATTGCCTTGTTTGAAGAGGCGCAAATAGACTTAAAACTCGAAGCTGATATCTCGGGTATTTTATGGACGAAGTTGGCCATCAATGCGGCCATCAATCCATTGACCAGTATCTTGCAAGTGCCGAATGGAAAGCTTTTGGAGGATACAGTCAGTCTTAAATTGATGAAGGCTTTGGCAGCAGAAGTGCAAGCCGTGGCAAAAGGATCAGGTATTTCTTTAATTGTATCAGATGCAGGAAAGGAAGCGGTGAAGGTAGCCGAACAGACTGCCCAAAATAGGTCAAGCATGTTGCATGATATTGACCTCGGCCGACAAACGGAAATTGATGCCATCTGTGGTTCCGTAATTGAACAGGGCGAAAAGGTAGGCGTGAAAACACCGCTAAACCGACAGGTCTATCGCATGGTTAAAGCCGCGGAAAGTGACACACATTATTCGCTGAAAGATTTAGCTAAGTTGCTTGGATAGGCTGCAGCAGAAACTGAACCGCCACCTGATTAAACTCCATAGGCCGCTCCACATTCACCACATGTCCGCAATCAGGAATGACATGCAATACGGATGATTTATGATTCTTAACGAGTTTAGAGATTGATGGAAGAAACATATGATCCTCTGAGCCCATAATATACAGGGTGGGAATACTCGAGTCATTGATGCGGAAGAACGAAAGCAGCGGATTGACTTCTGCAATTAAGGTAAACCAGCGCTTGAATTCTTTTTGATAGAGGTTTTTTGCTTCGCGAATAAATAGACTCCTTGATTCACGGTGCTTTTTACGAGGCATAATCACCAAGGCAAAAAAGCGATATAAAACCATATAGGGCAAAACTGATTTTAGGGCATCACCCATACGCATCAGAAATTGTCCGCGTAAATTGAGCTTCATTATTGCTCCACCCAAAATCATGCTACTTACACGGTCTGGGTAGCGCTCACTCATATCGCGAATGATAATGGTGCCCAGTGAAATCCCAATGAAATGCGTTTTTGCAATGTTCAGATAATCCAAGACATCGATTACCTCATCTCCAATTACTTCGAAAGTGTATTCTTTCAGTTTTTCGTAAATCGGTTTTTTAGATTTGCCATGACCGCGTAAGTCAATCAGTAATACATTGAAGTGCTTTTTGAAATCACGAATCTGCTTATACCAAATCGAGCTGCTGCCACCCGCCCCGTGTATAAACGTGACCCACTCGGACTTGGGAGAATGTATATGAGTGGTATGATGGAGCATTATCGAATAACAGGGGATTAGAGGAAAAGTTCAAATATAAGCATAAGGTTGAGGTTAAGGCTGAGGTTTGCCTATTCTTAACATCAACCTTCTGCGTCCGCCATCCGCTTGCGCTAAAGCTACAGCGGAGGCGCTAGCTTTTTTCAAGCGACGGCGGAAACCTTAACCTTATTCCACGATATAACGCGGGATATCCCGAGGTAAGCGAGTAAGCAGTTCGTAATTGAGTAGGTCGCTATACTCGCTGAACGAGGATATAGTAATCTCCAAATCACCTTGTTTGCCAATTAAAACCACTTCATCGCCTTTTTCGATGCTTGGGATTTGTGTAACATCAACCGTCATCATGTTCATATTTACCGTACCAATTACTTGAACACGCTGTCCACGAATGAGCACACGACCTTGGTTGCTCAAGGAGCGGCTGAAACCATGGCTGTATCCAACAGGAATAGTAGCAATGGTGCGGTCTTCGCCAGCGAGGTAGGAGGTTCCATATCCCACAAACTCCCCTTTTTTGACATGCTTCACATCCATTACGGAACTTTTCCAGCTGATCAGTCGGCGCAGTGGGTCTTTTGCAACCTTCTTGCGGGTCAGGTATTCAATCAAAACCTCATTGGTAGGAAAAAATCCATATTGAATGATGCCAAGGCGTACAAGGTCCTTTTGTGTTTTTGGGTAGCGCATAGCGGCTGCCGAGCACGCCATATGTGTCTGCTTGGGTTCAACCGGATAGAGCGCTACTTTAGTTAAAGCCTTGTCGAATTGTTTTTGTTGTTGCTGAATTCGGTAATAATTAGTCACACTTTCTGCGCCTGCAAAATGGGTGCATAGTCCCTGAAATTCAATCCATTCTTGATGCTCTTGGAGAAAGGCCAAGGCTTTATCCAAATCTTTAAGCGTAAATCCAGTTCGGTTCATGCCAGTTTCTACTTCGATATGCACTTTGGCTTTTTTCTTGGTCCTTTTGGCATAGCGAAGCGCTTGCTCGAGCCTGTCCATCTCAAAAACATAGGCTTGAACATTGTTTTCAATCGCCCATTCTAATTGATTGTTCTCCACATGTCCCATAATCATGATGGTACTTTCTCCTTTGCTTGCCTGATGGACGCGGTAGGCTTCATCTGCGCAGAAGACGGAAAAATGATCAAAGCCGCATTCTTGGGCTAAGGGAATATATTGTTCGATTCCATGTCCATAGGCATTGCCTTTCACAACGCTGGAAATCTGGACGCTCTTCCGCACAAAGCGATGGATAAACTTGAGATTATGTTGGAGTGCTTCCTTACTGATTTCGATATACGAAGTCGCAAAATTTGAATTCATTTGAGCAGCTGTTGGCAAATTTGGTAGAACATGGAAGAGGCGTTTTGAATGATACTATCTGGGAAATCGTAATCGGGATTATGTAGGGCAGGACAATCTTCTCCGGAGCCAATACCAAACATGGCACCCCGGAATTGTTGGGTAAAGAGCCCAAAGTCTTCACCAAATTTAAAGGGGTAATCGCGTTGTTTTAGCTGGATGTTTAATGCTTCAGCCGCTTGCACCACCTGCAATACAGCGCTGTCGTTGTTTTGGTTGGCGCTAAATTCGTGCGACCATTCATCGGAGATAAGCATGCCGTATTGATCGGAAGCTTCCTTCGCCAAACGCATCACTTCTTCGGTAAGCTCATGCATGAACTCCTGAGTCCAAGTACGAATGGTTAGTCTTAATTCGCCATAGCCAGCTGAAATACCATAAGCGATTTCTCCCATTTCGATATGGATGGGAGTAATCAGTTTAAAGTCAGCACGAGCGGGCTCATTATTGGTGGCTTTTTCACAACCCTGCAAAATATGAGCAATGGCCAAGGCAGGGTTTTTCCCATGTTCTGGCTCTGCTGCATGGGCCGTTTTTCCGTGAAATTTGAAGGTGACGCTTTTCACAGCAGCAGTAAATGAACCTTGTCGGTATACCACTTCGCCAAGCTTATAGCCGGGAAGGTTATGGTAGGCAAAGACATAATCTGGTTGAAATTGGTCAAAAACAGGATCCGCCAACATGGCTTTTGCTCCTTCTCCATCTTCTTCAGCTGGTTGAAAAAGTAAGTGCACTTTCCCTTTTTGAGGAGGATTTTGATGAAGAGAAACAGCAAGGCCTAATAAGGAACACATATGTCCATCATGTCCGCATTTATGAGAAACGCCAGAGTAGGAGGATTTATAGTCGAAGTCATTGATTTCTTGAATGGGCAAAGCGTCGAGCTCCGACCGAAATAATAAAGTTGGGCCTTCTTTTCCGCTATCAAAGGTGGCTACCATTCCGTAGCCTCCAATGCCTTTGACTACTGAGTCAGGGGAATTCTTCTCTAAAAATGCCAATACTCTTTTGGCTGTTTCTTTTTCATTTCCAGAGACTTCTGGATGTCTATGAAGTTCTTTGCGTACGTTTTCTAGTTCCTGAAATTGGGAATCAGAGAGAATTTTTTGTGCTTGTGACATACCTATGCTCTTACTTGGTAGCTTATTTTAGCCATTCTTGGGCGTAAAAGAAAGAAAAGGATAGAATATGTTGAGGATAATGTTTGGCCGTCACCCTGAACGCGTCGGCCGTAGCGTTAGCGATGCTGTAAAACGCTTTGGAATTATAATTCATGCTTTGTTGACTTACGCACCAAGAAAACTAGTTATTTTCCAGCTTAAAACGAATAGGGAGTGCTATTTTCATGCTGGTTTTTTTTCCGTTGTTCTCTGCGGGCCTCCATCGAGGCATATTTTCCAATAAGCGAATTACTTCCGCGTCGAAGTTTGGTCCATCAGGTACCGATTTAACGATTTGGATATTCTGTAAGTTACCTAAAGTATCGACCACGAAAGTTGCTACTACTCTTCCGCTAATTCCTCTTGATTTTTCGCTTTCTGGGTAGATGATATGTGCTTTTATATAGTCAAGAAGTTTGCTTTCGCCGCCAGGGAATTCGGGCATATTGTCGGTTATATGCACCATCCCTGGTACTATGCTCATCTCTCCTCTTATGGTAATTTCTTCATGCTTTATTGGTTTAAGAATAGCTGGGTCTGCAGTGTCAGGGACTATGGCCATTTTACCCAGTCGCATGGTTGAGTTATCCTTGTTTTGGTCGATGGGCGGCTTCACTTGGCCAGCAGCACAGCTTGGAGCAAAGGAGTCGATTGATTTGGTAGAATCGGGGAGGAGGAGGCTGGTGTTTATACTACTATCCTGGCGTGCTTGGATTTGACCCGTAGTCATTTCACCCTTAACTGAACCGAAATTACACCCACCGATTAAAAGGCTTGCAATGGATAGGGTATAGATGCTGCGCGAAATATTCCAATCAAAAAAGGGCACTTGGGGATAGATGCTGACTTCGGTTAGCGTAGCAGTGATTTCTGTTTTACGCATCCTCCCACATGTGCGCTCACCCGCCCGCGCGTGAACTATTTCAATGATTTCATTCTCGGATTTCCGAGTAAAATCAATCACCGTCATGGCACATTTTTCACAATGCCGGCCTTGTTCATTCGGTGTCATCTTATCCCAATTTTCAGAACAAGGTTTTTCAATATGGGGGTGCATTTTCGTCATGAGCTCGGCAGTCAATACCTTAACGAGGAAATAAGTAAATACGTTGTGAGCGTTTTTCTCGACCAATTTGCAATCTGACCTTTCTCCTCATCTCCTCACTCCTCATCCCCTCACTCCTCACTCCTCATCTCCTCACTCCCCATCCCCTCATTTTTTTTTTCACTATGGTCTATGGACTATGGTCCATGGTCAATTACCTTTGCACCATCATGACAACTGATCAGCTAAAAGATTTAAGAGGCCGCGTTGAGGCTTTGGGGAGGTATCTTTGACATCGCCAATAGATTACACCAAGTAGAAGAGGGAGATATGATTTCTCAATCACCAGATTTCTGGGACGATCCTAAAAGTGCGGAAGCACATCTAAAAAAACTTCGCGGAATAAAAATTTGGACCGACGCCCATGCAAAAGTGGATTCGGCGGTCGAAGATTTGACCGTATTGAAGGAATTTTCGGATATGGGGGAGGCCACAGTCGAAGAGGTGGACGAAGCGTATGCGTTAGCCTTAAAAGAAATCGAAGAGCTGGAATTTAAAAACATGCTCAGCGGGGAAGAAGACCAACTTTCCTGCATCATAGAGATTAACTCGGGCGCCGGCGGTACGGAGTCGCAAGATTGGTCGGAGATGCTCATGCGCATGTATATCATGTACGGCGAGAAGCAAGGATTCAAAGTCAGCGAACTTGATTACCAAGCGGGGGATGGCGCGGGAATTAAATCGTGCACCTTGCAAATGGATGGCGAGTTTGCCTTTGGCTATTTGAAAGGTGAAAATGGCGTACACCGTTTGGTGCGTATTTCGCCCTTTGATGCAAACGCACGCAGGCATACTTCTTTTGCATCTATCTATGTCTATCCTTTGGTCGATGATTCAATCAATATTGAAATCAATCCGAAGGATGTGGAGCTTCATACTTCGCGTTCAGGTGGTGCGGGTGGTCAGAATGTAAACAAGGTCGAAACCAAAGTTCAGCTCAAGCACGTGCCTTCAGGGATTGTAGTGGTTTGCCAGGTAGAACGCTCGCAGCAAGGAAACCGTGAACGGGCCATGCAAATGCTTAAATCACAATTGTATGAATTGGAGGTTCGCAAACGCAATGAGGCTAAAAACGAAATCGAAGCTGGAAAGATGAAAATTGAGTGGGGCTCGCAGATTCGTTCTTATGTGCTTCATCCCTATAAATTGGTTAAAGATAACCGCACTGATTTCGAGACTTCCAATGCGCAAGCTGTTTTGGATGGTGAACTTGATGGGTTTATCAAAGCCTATTTGATGGAGTTTGGACGGAAAGTTTAGTTTTTGCGGAAGTAGCCTATACTTGAGAATTGACACCTTAATTCATCGATTGTCGAATAAGCAAAAACAAATCTTCCAGTTCACCAGGATCGTAAACTCTGTCAAATGTGACACTATTATTATCAACTACAAGAAGTCTGAGATTTACCCACTTCTGGGTGTATTGAAGATATCGGGTGGTTTTGTCGACTTGAATATTAAATGTGGCTAATGTCTTGTCATTCAGTCTTCTAATAAATTTATCGGTAGAATACTGATCCATTGACAATAAAATCAGATGAATATTCGACTTTTTACCTGAATCTGATAATGCGATGAAATTCATGAACTCCGTAAGTTCTTCTAAACAAGCTGGACAAGAGTTTTGTAATGGGATCAACAAATAGCTTCCAGAAGGATTGGCAGAATCTGTTAGATATTCAGCTAAATTTGGAATATAGGATGACGCCTCCTGCTTCCTTATCGAATCCAATTTAGAGGATAGCCAGCCGGTTTTTCTGGAGATGCTTCCGGAAAATTTAATATAACGCAATACAATTTTATGTTTTCTGTCCGATTCTAACTGATCTCTCAGAAGAACGCCATTCTTATAAGGCACGATAAAATAATCTAATGCGCGAAATTCCAAGGGAGCTTCGCCTAGTTTTACAAAATTTTGATCGTATACAGATAAGGTGCAAAAAGGGTAATTGTCTTCCATCGAAATCGTTGTGTCAATTTTGGATACCCTCATTAGTCTGAAGTAAAGGCCGGAACCTTCATTGTACACGAATTCAGATAGACGGTGTGAATAAAGGTCATCAATATCATCATCTTTTGTCCAGTAATCTGTAGTTTTTATTTTGCCATTAAATAGATAGCTCCCCATGTCACCACAATAATTCCAGGTATCATTTGCATAACTGTAGCGGTATATTTTGGGACTAATAGGGGAAGCTATAAGCATGGAGCGTGACTTCGCTTCAATTTGGCCCGACAGGGATCGGTAAAGCAAAGGATATTCACAATACTTTCTACTTAATTCATCAAAATCTTCTGGTAGGACTAAGAATGATGGAGAGTCTTTTTTCGACTTAAGGCCAATTTTTGCCAACTGACTGACACGATGTGTGTAAATCACAGAATCATAATTACATCCGTATGGCATTAGTTCGACAATTAAATTATCGCTCAAACTATCATAATAAAGGGGTAGATGACTGAATTAATAAAGCAGACCTTTTAGGCTTTCATCGTAAGTCCTGAAAACAGGTAAATTTCCAAAAGAAAACGAGTCCAGAATACGCTTGTTGGTGTCCAAGTGAAGTATGGAAGATTCGTGTCCATGATTGCGAAAAATAGGGTTCATGGCAACCAAAATCCGGTTGTTATCCTCAATATAAAAGTTGAATATATTTTGTCGCTCAGCGAGTTTTAAGTCGATGAACTTCTCCTTTTTTAAAGTGGATAGGTTCCAAAAAACGATTTCTTTATGGTGAACGACTGCCGTCAGAAAAGTATCCTCGCCTGAGGTATAAAGTTTAGCGTGCTGCAGCAGGTTATAACTCGAATCTTCGAGAATAAATATCTCCTTTTCGAGGAGGACAGCTTGTTGTTCGCGTTGTGGCTTGATTAGATTGCATGCTATTGATTGAATAATAAAGAAAAAAAGGAAGCTACCATACGATAGCTTCCAGAAGTTAGGGTATGTTTTAATCAAAGCAAATATTTTAATAGGATTAATCACAACAAACAATTGTGTGTTTTTCGGTGTCATAACGGCAATCTGATTTCTGACTAAAGCAACCGCCAGCATTAGGTCCACTGCTAATCCAGGTCCAATTACATGTTCCTTTTCCTTCAGCCAGGCCAGGAGCGCTTGGGGAATCCCAAACATAGATAATCTTATCTTCAACTCCATTAGTCCAATATTCGAAACGGTCATAATCGGTTAAATCAGTAGCTGGGGTGTATGACTGTGGCGGAGGTGTCACTTCGGAATATCCCAATGTTAACAATGTAGATTGAACATCCGCATAATAGAGTTCAGATGAACTTGTTTTAACTTCAGAAGTGCTTGGATTTAAAAGTGTTGAAGACTCAACTTTACTACAAGAAACGCTTGTAATAAGTGAAATCGCAATAAGTGCAGTAAGTGAATTTTATTTTTTCATTGAACAAGGTTTTTTTTTTGCATACGCAAGAAAAAGTACTTTTTTTTTAGACGAAAAGAAATATCTTAAAACCGCAGGGATCCCAGTTCAGACAATGGATCATGATCTCGACGGCTTTATTAAGGCCTACCTCATGGAATTTGGTGCGGAAAAGAAATAGTGCAAGGGCAACAATTCTTGCTCTTCTTCTGTTTTGTTATTAATAGAGAATCCGCTTACTTGCACATACCTTATGAAGAAAATCTTCCTCGCACTTTGCATCGGTGCACTTTCCGCCTCTAGCTCATTATATGCCCAAGAGGCGGATACTATTATAGTTGATACAGTTGTTACTGAAATTATTAATCCGGGTGATCCAGCTGCACCGTTGAGCCCTGAAGAGGATTTAGGTAAATCGAGAGACCCAGGTTCAGAAGACATGGAAGCAGAAGAGGCGGAGGATACTCCTGCTCTCCATGCATTGCGTGAAGCACGATTGAAACGTGAAAAAATCGAAAAGAGTCTAGAAGATTTTATCTCTTATCCCCTGAACATGGAAACGGAAAATCTTTCGAGCTTTCAAGTGCTAGATTCTATTGCAGATCATAACCGATTCATCTTTACAGGAGAAGACCATCGTGTTGAAAAGTTTAATACGACCTTGGAGATGAAGATGATGCAATATTTGAATACACGTGGCTATAACTACTATTTGATGGAAGCGGGATGGGTATCTGCATGGATGGTTAATCGCTATATTCTTACGGGTGATTCTGCTGCTGAACAAATTCTGAGCACCTATTATTCGTATAATTTCTTTGAGATGTTCAAAGGCCTTAAAATGGCAAACGACAGCTTAGCGCCGGATAAGAAAATTACGGCAGTGGGGCTCGATATTGAACGGGATGCCCCTTTGGCCTTGCGTAGTTTATTATTAATGCTGCCAGAAAAACCAGCACCGGATAGCTTGGAGATGTTCGTGGAAAGCTTGAAAATTCTCTCTGCCATCCATATTGAAAAAGCCAAAGAATATGCGAAAAATGCAGACAATAGCGATGAAATCTATGATTTCGGAGGCTTTTCATTCGAATATGATATGGATGATATAGAAGAGGAAGAGGATGCTCCAAAATACTTCTACTTCAACATGATTCGCACCATCAGAGACTTAACTCAGCGTTTCCGTTCCAAGGAATCTGAATTCAAAGACTATTTGGGCGAAGGATATCCTGAATTTGAAAGGACCATCAAGGAGATGGAGAATTGGCTGATATGGATTGGATACGAAAAGGATGAGCTTCCACAAAGCTGGGTATTCCGTGAGCAGTATATGGAAGGGAATTTCCGTGCTATGTTCAAAGACAAGCCAGAAGCAAAGGGCTTTGGTCAGTTTGGTCGTTGCCATATTACTCGTGTAACCAAAGTAGGCGATTGCGGTTTTGCCTTTTTCTCTTCACTCAACAAACGCATCATCACTAAAATGCCTGAGCTTGAAAACCAATTGAGCTCTATAGGAATCTTTTATGGAGGATTAGATGGCCAAAATAAAAATGGCGATAACGGGAATATCAATGACCTTATCAAGCTCACAGACAAGGGGTCGGCTAATTTGTTTATGGACCTAAACGACTATGGCGACGATATGCTCAAGACGAAATTTTCTGCTGTCATAGTGGTTAAAAGCAATCGATACAAAGAAGATCAAGGCTATGACGGAGATAATACTATTGATTGGGAAAATGAGACGGATGTCTCCTTTTCGCTCGATTTTAATTATGTAACGCGGAATCTCGATTTTGGTTCCTTTAATCAATTCAGCCAATTTAGGCTTGACAATCCAATCAATAATTTTGAGTTTGGAATGACGGTTACCGTAGATCGTAATGTTACGAATTTGGCATTTGGCTATTTTCCTGAAATGCAAAATTCAATTGGTGATAGCATCAACCAAACCCTGAAAGGCTATAATTTCCGCTATACCTACGGTAAGGATTTGTTGCGCTCCAAGGTATTTGAATTCACACCTGAATTGGGTATTGGCTTTATGCGCCTAAAATATACCGAGGAGAGAACAAGTGGAGAAAATACCTTATTTGGCACCTCGTATTATACCGAGTTTTATAATCCTGCTTTCCTATTAGACGGCCGTATCAATTTTGGCGTTCTTCTCGGGATATTTGAGATTCGTGCATTTGCAGGCTATAATTTTGATTTATCGAAAGAGGCATGGAAACAACAAAAGAACCCAATCCTAGATGGTCCTAAAACCAAATACTCTGGGTTCTATAATGGAGTTGGAATCAGTCTTCGATTCGGCGATGCCTTCTAATTATTTTTATGGATGAGGCCAGTGCTCGGTTGGGCTGTTGGCATAATGGTGAGGTCATTGATATTCACATGTTGCGGTCTGCTTAAAATAAAGCGGGCTGCTTCGGCAATGTCTGCGGCTACCAAGTTCTCGAATCCGTCATACACCTTTTTGGCGCGCACTTCATCCCCTTCAAATCGAACAAGAGAGAACTCAGTTTCTACGGCTCCAGGATTGATGGCGGAGACCTTAATAGGGTATTTCGACAAATCAATACGCATACCTCTATTCAAAGCATCAACGGCATGTTTGGTGGCACAATACACATTGCCCAGTGCATAAACTTCTTTTCCAGCGATGGAAGAGATATTGATGATATGTCCGGTTTTATGCTTAATCATAAGCGGTACCACAGTGCGCGACATATAGAGGAGGCCTTTCACATTCGTATCAACCATGCGGTCCCAATTATCCATGTCTCCATCTTCGAAGGATGACAGTCCGGCAGCGAGTCCGGCATTGTTCACCAGCACATCGATTTTTTGCCAAGCTTCTGGCAATGAGTTAATGGCGTCGATTACCTCTTGGCGATTGCGTACATCGAAGTGAAGGATATGGGTAGGGACGGATAAGGCACTCGCTAATTTTTCAAGACGGTCTTTTCTACGACCCGTAATGATTAATTGGTAGTTTTCTTCGGCGAGCATTTTAGCGATGGCTTCACCAATTCCAGCGGTGGCACCAGTAACGAGGGCTATTTTAGTCATATTGAGGATTTTCTTGCATTGCGAAAATAAAAAATCAAATTTGTGTAGTACCAAAGAATCGAATAAATATGCCTTTTGAAGTAACCATTCTTGGCTGCAGTTCAGCCACCCCAACGGCTGATCGTCATCCTAGCGCGCAAATATTAAATATTCGCGACAATCTGATGCTGATTGATTGTGGCGAGGCTACGCAGAACCAAATGCTTCATTACCGCATTCCCCATTCTCGTATCTCCAGTATTTTTATCTCGCACCTGCATGGGGATCATTATTTGGGATTGAATGGTTTATTGGCCACCATCAATTTTCAAGGGAGGGTGCTACCTCTGGATATTTATGGTCCGCAACCTTTGGAGCAAATGATGCTGGATCATTTTCGTTTTTCCGGTACGCAGCTGAAATTCCCCCTTCGTTTTCATGTTACCCAAGATCAGAAACGGGAGAAGCTTATGGAAACAAATAAACACGAAGTATTTAGTATCCCCCTTCAGCATCGAATTGCCACGACAGGATTTATATTTCGCGAAAAAATAGGCTTACGTCATATCAATGTGGAAGCATGTGAGACTTTAAATATTCCGTATGTGTATTACCATGACTTGAAGGAAGGGCAAGACTATAAAGACGATAATGGCCTTATCCATAGGAATGATATCCTGACTTTTCCACCCTCTGAAATTAGGAGCTATGCCTATATTTCTGATACCCGCTTCTTTGCTGAGTTGGCTGAGGAAATTTCAGGTGTTGATATGCTTTATCACGAATCGACATTCTTGAATGAATTAAAGGAGCGAGCAGAGGAAACCTTTCATACAACAGCCTTGGATGCGGCGCGAATGGCAAAGATGGCAGGAGTGAAAAAGTTGATTTTGGGTCATTTTTCAGCCCGTTATCGTGATTTAACTCCTTTGCTGAATGAGGCACAAACCCTCTTCGAAAATAGTCATTTAGCTATCGAAGGGAGTCGCTTTAGTGTGGATTAGTTGAAATCCTTTGCCTTGGCGTAGGCTTTGGATAGTTATTTTTGTAGAAGATGGCCAAAGGCAATACCCTTAGAAACCGACAAAACGACGATTTTATACCAGAATCGCAAAAGGAAGAGAAAGATTTAATTGCTCGCTCCAAGTGGAGTGACTTCTTGATGCTGCGTGATGAACGTGCGCGTAAGGTTGCGGGACTCATCCTTTCTTTTTACGCCTTATTCCTCCTTATCTCTTTTATTTCCTATTTATTTGCTTGGAAGGCCGATCAAAATATTGTGGCTGGTTTTTCTTGGTCCGACTATTTATCGATCAATCCTGAGGTAGCCAAAAACTGGCTTGGACCTCTTGGTGCGCGCTCTGCCCATTTTTATATGCATAATTCCTTTGGCTTAGCAGCCTTTGCTTTTGTAATGATTTATGGGGTAATCGGTATTCGCTTGCTAATAAATGTGCAACTGCTTCCAATTGGCAAGATGCTGCGCTACAGTTTCTTCGTTGGTATCTGGTTTTCACTCATACTCGCCTTTTTATTTTCAGGTTCTTTGGCCTTTTTGGGAGGTACGTTTGGTTACCAAGGCGTTCGTTATCTCAATGGATTGATTGGATATGCGGGAGCAGGGATGTTTCTTTTGCTTTATCTGCTCATCTTCCTTGTGGTGGTCTTTAATGTGAGCTTCTTTAGTCAGAAGTGGATGGCGCTATTTAACAAAAGAGGGGTTTCACTTTCGGAGGAGGAAGAGATTGATGAGGCTGAGAATTTAGCGCAAGAGCTTGCGGATGAAGAGGAAATGGAAGAAGACGCCTATGATATTTCAGCTGTTTCTGTTGCCGAGAAGCCGGAAGAAACTCCAGAAGGATCGAAGGAAGAAACCGAAGCGGAGCTTGATATAACCGAGTTTGCCTTTGAGGTTGATAAATCAGTTAGCAAGAAGAAGGATGCCGAACCAGTTGATTTGACACTGGAGATCGAGGAAATAGTCGAAGAAGAATTGGTCGCTGATACGAGAGATTCAGTGGGAGATAAGTCCAATTACGGCGTAGATACTGAATTTGATCCACGCCTAGAACTCAGTACGTATCAATTTCCCACACTCGATTTGCTCAAGGATTATGGGGTTTCCAAAACGGAAATTGATACGGCGGAACTTGAGAACAATAAAAACTTGATCGTTGAGACCCTCAAGAACTATAATATCGCGATTGCACAGATCAAGGCAGCTGTAGGCCCAACAGTAACCTTATATGAAATTGTGCCAGAAGCAGGTGTGCGTATTTCAAAAATTAAAAACCTCGAAGACGATATCGCCTTGAGTTTGGCGGCCTTAGGTATTCGAATTATTGCGCCAATTCCCGGTAAGGGTACCATTGGTATTGAGGTGCCGAACACCAAGCCAGAGATGGTTCCGATGCGGGTTGTGATTGCGAGTAGCAAATTCCAGAACACGGATTTTGCATTGCCAGTTATCCTCGGTAAGACCATCTCCAATGAAATTTATATTGCCGATCTCACGAAAATGCCTCACTTGCTGATGGCGGGTGCAACCGGACAAGGGAAATCAGTTGGTATCAATGCCTTATTGGTTTCTTTGCTCTATAAAAAGCATCCAGCCGAAGTGAAATTTGTATTGGTGGATCCGAAAAAGGTTGAGCTGAATATCTATAAAACCATTGAGCGTCACTTCTTAGCGAAACTGCCAGGTGACGGAGAAGCAATCATTACGGACACCAAATTGGTGACCAATACGCTGAACTCCTTATGCATAGAGATGGATAAGCGCTATGACCTACTGAAAGACGCAAATGTTCGGAATATCTCCGAGTACAATGCAAAATTCTTGAAGCGCAAATTACTCCCAACCGAAGGGCATCATTTTATGCCGTATATCGTGGTGGTGATTGATGAGTTAGCCGATTTGATGATGACAGCTGGCAAGGAAGTAGAATATCCGATTGGACGCTTGGCACAGTTGGCTCGAGCAATTGGGATTCACTTGATTTTAGCCACTCAGCGACCCTCTGTGAATGTAATCACTGGGACCATCAAAGCGAATTTCCCTGGACGTATAGCCTTCCGGGTTACCTCAAAAATTGATAGTCGTACGATTCTAGATGGAAATGGCGCCGACCAGTTAATTGGTAAGGGCGATTTACTTTATAGCAATGGCAATGAAATGCTTCGCCTGCAATGTCCTTTTGTTGACACCCCTGAAGTCGAGGAGATTACGAACTTTATTGGAAACCAGCGTGGTTATGGAAGTGCCTTTATTCTTCCAGAAGTGCAAGATTCCGATAGTGAAAGTGGGCATGAAGGGTTTGATCCAAATGACCGCGATGCACTCTTTGATGAGGCTGCACGCCTTGTGGTGCAATCTCAACAAGGATCAACCTCTATGCTTCAACGCAGGCTCAAACTTGGGTATAATCGAGCAGGTCGATTAATTGATCAATTAGAGAGCGCAGGCATCGTTGGTCCCTTCGAAGGAAGCAAGGCGCGCGACGTGCGGGTGAGGGATGAACTGGAGTTGGAACAACTTTTGAATGATATAGGCAATAAGTAAGATTAAACGTATACTCGCAAAAAAATCATTCATGTTAAAAAACATATTCACTTCGGTTCTTATTCTTGTTTCAGTGGCCTCATTCGGACAGGATAATATCCGGAAAGCCAATAAGATTTTAAATCAGGTTAGTCGCAGTTATAAGAGCGCTAAATCACTCAAAGCTAATTTTGAGATGCAAATCTTAGAGCCAGGTTCTAAGAAAACAACCTCAGAAAAAGGAATCTTGTATATTAAAGGCGATAATTTCAAAGTGGAAATGAGCACAGTTGACATCATTTGCGATGGAAAAACGCAATGGTATTATATGAAGGATGTCAATGAAGTACAGATTACCAATTACGATTCTAAAACCCAGGATATTTCTCCAAACAATATTTTTACCATGTACGACAAAGGATTTAAGTCGGCGTGGGTGGAAGAAAAGAATGTTAAAGGAAGAATGCTTGATATGATTGAATTGGTGCCAAAAGACAATCAAGAGCGCAAGGAGTATACAAAGGTTAAGTTAACCATTGATCGTGTTGCCAAAGAGATTGTGCAGTCTGAGATTTTCTTTCGTTCAGGGCGTAACATGAAATACTTTGTGAGCCAGCAAGTGCGCAATATTAATTTGGCGGCAAATTTTTTCTCCTTTGACCCGAGCAAAAAAGCGGGAATCGTTATTGTAGATTTGAGATAAGAATTTGGGAATTATTCCCAGTATAGGAAAACATTAAATAATAGAAGACTGGGCCTTGCTCGGTCTTTTTTTGTTAAAACGCCACTATTATCCTTATTAATCCGTAGATTTCCCATTCTATTTTTATGGCTGAGCGTAGTGAAAATCACTTGGCTTGACTATTGGTATTGAACGTGAAAATGAAAAAGATACTTTTACTCATCTTTATTTTGGTTTCCTCAATTTCAGGAGCCTTTGCCCAGACCCTGAATGCTGGAGGGGTGGTCAATAAATACACGAAGGTGAAAGATATTATTACGAATTGTCGAATTCGTGTAAATGACCCTCTGCAATACAGCATTGGCGAGCAGGTTGTTATCATGCAGATGAAGGGGGTTGACTTGGTCAAGCAGAATAATTCCTCTTTTGGAGATATAGCGTCCATTGGGCCTGGTGGGCTTTTCGAGTTCAACTATATCGATAGCATTTTTGGTGATACGATAGATTTGGTATATCAGCTTCGCAGTGCCGATTATAATGTGAATACACGATTGCAGATGATTTCTTTACCTACTGCAGATGTTCTGAATGTTGTAGGGACGATTGTGGCACCGCCTTGGAATGGCACTACTGGTGGAGTAGTCATCTTAAATGCAAGAGATAGTATTGTCTTGGCTTCGGATATCGATGTGAACGGCCAAGGCTTTCGCGGAGGCGTGAGATCGTCGGCCAACTTTACCTGTGCTAGAATGGATTATTCTTATGGCACTTTTGTCACCCCCTTTCATGGGGCCTATAAGGGCGAAAGCTATGCGCTAATAGATGGTAATCATATTACCGGAAGAGGTGCTTGGGGTATTGGTGGCGGTGGTGGAAATAACCATAATACCGGTGGCGGTGGCGGTGGAAATAGTTCGTCAGGAGGACTTGGTGGAAAACAATCTTTCGTAAACACGACCAATCAAGGGTGCAACGATACCGTGACGGTAAATGGTGGAATTGGGGGAAAAGCCTTTAATTATAATAATTATAAAGAACGCGTATTTTTCGGCGGTGGCGGCGGCGGCGGACATCAAAATGATCTTCCATCAGCTGGTGGCGGAGAAGCTGGAAGCGGCGGTGCTGGTGGGGGTATTGTCATTCTTGTGACTCCTCATATTTTTTCATACAACCGGAATATTTTTGCCAATGGTACGAGTCAAGACTCCATTGCTGGCCGTGATGGCGGCGGCGGCGGCGGGGCTGGTGGTTCAATCCTTTTGTATACTCAATCTATTCGAGGGACATTAAATATTCAGGTAAAAGGGGGTAAAGGCGCCGACAATAACTCACACAATAACTTGAGTTTTAATTTGACGGCAACGCATGGCACTGGTGGCGGTGGAAGCGGTGGCTATCTTGGCTACTCCGCGGGTTCAACCTTTTCAAATATCAGTGCTGTAATGACAGGTGGATTAAACGGAAAAATTTTGAATTCAGGCTCATTTAATTATGATGGCGCCTATGGTGCGACTGAAGGAGGTAACGGCTCCTCCGTGTTTGGGTTAGTATTGCCACGAGGAGGAAATTTCTGTAAGCCAACAATTATTGATGCTGCGCCTGACCAAAGTCAGGTGACCAAGAATACACCAAAGACGGTACTCGTTAAGAAAAATGATTTATTGAACCGCAAGGTGCGTGTTTCCATATGCAAACAACCAGTGAATGGAAAGGCGCAGGTTATTAATTTTGATTCAATTACCTATACACCAACTACCAGTTATGTTGGAAAAGATAGTTTGCTATACTGCGTATGTACTTTACTTGAACCACCAACCTGTGACAGCGCTTGGGTAATCTTCACTATCACCGAAGTGCAGGTGAAAGCCATTGATGATGTGGCTCTGACTTATTTTGAAACGGCTGTTCAGATCCCTGTACTCTCAAATGATTCTTTAAATGTTCCTGTAACAGCGGCCCTATCAAACCCAGCACTTTTCGGAATGGCTGTGTGGAATGGCTCAATATTTACGTATACACCAGCTCCAGGTTTTGTTGGTCGAGATAGCTTTACCTATACCATTTGTTCATCAACTACCCCAGTAGTCTGTGATACAGCAACCGTAGTGGTGGAAGTAAAAATTGGAGTTCAACTCTACGACGATTTTGCTGATGTGGAAATGAATACGGGTACTTTTATCTATCCAAGAAGGAATGATATTGTAAATGTTCCTGCTGTATTAAGTGTTTACGAGTTCCCTAAAAATGGATCGATCGTGATTCAAAATGGCGATAGTATCTTTTATACGCCCAATACCAATTTCTTTGGGTATGATACCCTGAAATATCAGGTATGTGCCTATAATCCGATTGCCGTTTGCGATTCAGCAGTGGTCTATATCCGTGTAGTGCCTCAGGTTCGTGCAACAAACGATGCGTATAGTCTTTATATAAATCGGTCTGTTAGAAGTCGCGTTTTGAGCAACGATACGGTATTTGGTGGGTATACAACTTCGCTCTTGCGACTTCCTTCTAAAGGGGTTGCGGTGATGCAGGGAGATTCGATATTCTTCCAGTCGGGCTTATATTATAAAGGAAACGACACCTTAACCTATACTGTTTGTTCGAATCTTATTCCTGGCTATTGCGATACAGCAAGGGTTGTATATACTACAAAGAGCTCCATTTTTACCCAAGATGATGCAGGAACAACCTTTGAAGATATTCCGTTAACCATTTTTGTGAAGCAGAATGATACAGAATTTGAACCGAGTGAACCGATTGTGATGATTAACCCAAGACATGGATCTACCGCAATTATAGGAACGGATAGCATTCGGTATTTGCCTGGTCCAGATTATAATGGAATAGACTCATTCCGCTATGCACTTTGCACCATAGGTAAACCAAGTATTTGCGATACCTCTTGGGTGCGGCTTACCATTATCCCTCAAAACGATGCACCTCTTGCTACCTTCGATACAGCTACCACCTATAGAAACAAAGGGCGCTTAATTGATGTGCTTCCTAATGATAGAGATCCCGACGGTGATCCTTTGTCCATCTATCTGGTTGATCAGCCAATCAATGGAACGGTGAAGATCGACGGCACACAACTTTTTTATACTCCGATATCGAATTATATTGGAACGGACCGCTTTCGCTATGCCGTTTGTGATAATGCTCAGCCAGCATTATGCGATACAACGGATGTATTTATCACCATATTAGACCGAGTTGAACTGGTTATTAGCAAAGGATTGACGCCGAATATGGACGGTATCAACGATACCTGGGTTGTTGGAAATTTAGAGCTAGCAAGTGGTAATGAAGTGCTGATATTAAATCGCTGGGGTAATGTAGTTTGGAAAACAGATAATTACCAAAGTGATTGGACAGGCGTGAATATGCAAGGAGAACCTTTGCCAGAAGGCACGTATTTTTATGTGATTCGCATTCCGCAAGAGGGACGCGTTTATAAAGGATTTATCATCATTGAAAGACAATAGAATGAAAAGGCTACTTGTATTTGCGTTTGGATTTCTACTTTTAGTTCCGGCCAAAGCCCAGCAGGACCCAATGTTTAGCCAGTATTTGTATAATATGTTGGCTATTAATCCGGCGTATGCTGGGAGCAGGGGTCAATTGAGCTCAGCATTGTTTTATCGCAATCAATGGACAGGTTTTGATGGTGCGCCTATTACCGTCAATGGATCTGTTCATGCACCAATTAGGAATACCAATGCCTCTTGGGGTGTGAATCTCTTCAATGATCGAATTGGGGTTCAAAATCAGAATTTAATCAACCTAAATTACGCATACCGCATTATTGGTTCTAAGGGTTCCCTTTCACTTGGATTAAGTGGAGGACTTTACCAGTTTGGCTATGATTATAATAAGTTGGGTGACGGCTTTTATGACCCCGCCCTTCAAGGCAGCGACTCATATACTTTGTTTAATGCGGGCTTTGGTGCCTATTATCAGAGCTCTCGGATGGCACTTGGAATTTCTGTGCCACATATGTTTAATGGACAACTTATTAATCAAGGAGCTTATCAAGCTGTGAACCCGGCCAACCATATTTACCTAACAGGATCCTACCTAATCGTAGTGAGCGATGATTACCGCTTTAAACCATCAGCAATGGTGAAAATGGTAAGAAATGCCCCAGTTCAGATGGATTTAAATGCCACCCTGATTTATAAGAATATGCTTCACCTTGGTGTATCATACCGGACTATAAATGAAGTGAGTTTAATGGCTCAGGTTCAGGCAAATAAACATTGGTGGGTTGGATATGCGTATGATATTCCCTTTGGCGTAGTATCCGACGTTTCAACAGGAAGCCATGAGTTATTCATTGGCTTTGAGTTTTCCTTCGACAAATCTAAAATCTTGAGCCCTCGCTATTTCTAGCATGAAAAAACTCTTCACCTTTCTTTTAGTACTGCTGTCTTGCGCAGTAATGGCTCAAGACAATCAATTTGAAAAGGGAAAAAAACTTTTTCTCCAGCTAAAATATGCAGAGGCTATTCCGTTCTTGGAAAAGTCATTCAAGGAAAATAGCAATGCAGAGGCGCTTCATTTTTTGGCGTATTCCTATTTATATTCCAAAGACTATTCTTCAGCCACCTTGTACTTTAGGCAACTAGCTTTCGATAGAAAGGCAGATCCAGAATACTATTTAGAATATGCTAAGCTATTGAAAAACCAAGGGTTTTATATCGAAGCTCGACCTTGGCTGATTCAGTATTTGAGAAGTAATCCGGGAAGTATGGAAGTGCGGCAATTGCTTCGTTCCATCGACCTAACTCCTGAACTTATGAATAATCCACTTGGATTTGGCGTAAGTCCCTGGAAATACAATACAGCAGATATGGAATTTTCGCCGGTTGCTTATCAAGCTGGTTATGTGTTTGTTTCCAACCGCGTCAAAGACGTGGATGGTGGGAATTATGGATGGGATAATATGCCTTTTCTCAAGCTTATGTATGCGACGGATAGCACAAGTCCAGAAATATTTAGCTACCGACTCAGTGGAAACTATCACTTTGGGCCGGCTGCCTTTAGCGCTAATTTTCAGCGCATTTATTTTACGAGAAACTATATGGAAAAGGGACGTGTAGTAACCGATCAAAAGGGAACAACCCGCCTTATGATTCTATATTCGGATAAGATAAATGGAAAATGGTTAAGGCCTCATTCCGTTTCTTTCAGTTCCAAAGATTATTCAGTAGGGCACCCTTCTTTAAACGCTGACGGCACCATTATGTACTTCAGTTCTGATATGCCGGGAGGAGAAGGAGGAAGTGATATATGGATGGTACGCCAAGTGGGGCCAACAGAATGGTCGGCACCAGAGAATATGGGGCCTAAGATTAACTCACCGGGTGATGAACTTTTTCCAAGCCTCTTTGCCGATACCTTGCTCAACTTTTCATCCGACTATCACCCAGGGCTTGGGGGCTTAGATATATTCTATTCCACTTGGAATGGGAATGCTTGGTCGGCGCCGGTTAATATGGGGTATCCTGTGAATAGCTTCATGGATGATTTTGGTATGGCATATTCAAATGAAGGAAATACCGGCATGCTTGCTTCAAACCGCGTTGGGGGGAAGGGTTCCGACGATATTTATACTTTCAAGAAGATAAAGGTTTGTGTAAGAATTACGGTGATGGATAGTGTTTCCTATAGCCTCTTGCCTAAAGCAGTTGTGCGTATTACCAATGGCTTCCATTACACGGAAGAGTTGGTTACAGGCGCGGATGGAAAGGTTAGCTTATGCTTGCCTATCGACAATAATTTCAAGATTACTACCGAAAGAAAGGGCTACCTGCCGAAACGTTATAGCTTTTCAAGCAAAGGACTTGTTAGCGATAAGGATACTCAATTATTAGCCGAATTAGTTGAAGGGGTGCTGTTGAATTTTTCCGGATTGGTGAGGGACGACGAAACCAATGAGCTCCTCGAAGGCGCTTTGGTTAAGATTACGGGCCCTTCGAATTTTCAAGAAATTACCTCTTCCAATTCCTCAGGCTATTTCGACTTAGCTATTGATTCTCGCGTGCCCTATGAAATTTCGGTTACGAAGGATGGATACCTCTTGCATAAAGAGAAATTTACTATGCCAGATTCAACCTCTATTAAAGTGGTGCGCTTGAGGCCGAGCGTTATCAATCAGAAAATTAAGATTCGGAATATTTATTATGATTTGAATAGTGCACTCATTCGTCCGGATGCGCAGGGGGTCTTGGATACGCTTGTTAAAATCATGAAGGACAATCCATACCTTCAAATAGAAATGGGCTCCCATACCGATTCACGTGCAAGTGGCGACTATAATCAAAAGCTTTCTATAGAACGCGCCAAGGCGGTGATTGCCTACCTTCAGCAGAGAGGCATTGATCCTTATCGCATCGAATATCATTATTATGGAGAAACGCAGCTATTGGTGCCTTGTCCGGATGGTGTTGAATGCGGCGAAGAGCTGCATCAGATGAACCGAAGAACTGAGTTTAAGATTCTCGCTTACTAATACATGTCTCATAAAATATACAAAGCAGGTTAATTCAATTAGCCTGCTTTTTTTTAGAGAGATTCTTGATGTTATTGTTGACTAAATTTGTCCGAAGGAACATGGTCTTCATGGCTGCGGTCTACCGAAAGTAGACTCCAGAAGGAGCCATCATTAGAATGAAAAATCTGACCATCTTCTTCCAGGTAATAATGGCCATTAACTCCTTGCCATACAAAATGGTTGCGGTTGATCCAGCTTCCATCATTGCTCAAAAAGTAGAGCTTGCCATTTTCAATCTTGTAACGGGTATTGAGACTATCTAACTCCGTATCTGTTCCTTGAGGGGAAATTATGCTCTTTTGCTCCAAGAACACTTGCGTGCCTATGAGGACCAGGAAAACACTTCCAAGATAGAGGATATTCTTCATTGATTTGGTTCTTTAGACTCACGAGCCTCTTACAATAATACGTCAAAATTTTTAAATATCAAGTAAAATGTCAAGCTTGAGAGAACCAATTGTTGACTGACACAATACGAGGTTGAATGGTGTATCCGGCTTTATATATTGCCGAATACAACCATTTTTTCTAGGGTTGGCGATTGAGCACCACCTTTCTTTTCGATAGTAATAGCGAATGCTTGTGAACTGCTAATGTTTTTCAACTTATAAGCACCACCATCTTTGAAGTCGCTCGGTACCATCCCTGCATCTTTTGGTATTCCGTTATCAAGTGCCCAAAGTTGGTATTGTTCATCTTCACCAAGCGCTGGAAGTTCATTGGCTACAAGATATACGTCGCCACGAGACGCATCCCAGAAGATGAGTGCTTCGAGTTCGGGGTATGCCTTGGTTCCAAAGAGGGAGGCGGCCTTGAGGTTCTTATCACCAAGAAATGCATATTGCTGCTGCATAACTTCGTAGTTGGTTTGGATGATTCCGTTTTCGTCACTCAACAACATATTGTTATTGCGCAAGACGGCTGCTTCTTCTTCCGCAGAATTCATTCGTTGGTAGAAATTATAGTTTAAACCAGCACTTGCCATTAATAATACCACCGACGCTGCGGCCAACCATTGCCATCTGCTTGCGCCAATTGCTCGAACAGGTACTTCTTGCTTAAGGTCTTTTTTAAGAGGTTTGGCAGGAGTGTCTTCCGCTTTTTCGGGCTTTTCAGCTTGCACAGCCTTTTGTTCCAATACATCGACTTTGTCCATTAATTTCCCTTTCAAGAAACTGGGTGGTTCAACACTTTGTTCAATGGCTAGATGATCGAGGGCTTCGCAGACCTCGTCGTACTCCTTACGCACTCGGGAATCGCTGCGTAAGGCTTCCTCCACTCGCGAAGATTCTTCTTCGGAGCAAAGTCCCAGAGCGTATAGCTCAAGGATTCCGGATTGTATGAGGTCCTTGCTACTCAACTTTCAATATTTTTCTAAGTTCCAAAATACTACTTCGTACGCGGGTCTTTACAGTACCCAAAGGTATGCTCAGCTCTTTGGCTGCCTCCTCATGGGTATACCCGCCGAAATAGACTAATTCTAAGAGTTGTTTCTGATCTGCTCGTAGTCTATTGATCACGCTTTTTAGCCCAATCGCATCTACTTTCATTTCAGTTGTTCCTCCTTGCTCTCCTTCATTTACGGAAACATCAAGACTTTGGTTTTCTTGTTGGTTCTTAAAACTCTTACTTCGGATTTCATCGATAGTCCGATTACGGGCAATATTGATGATCCAGGTAGAGATTCGGGCTTTGGCCTCGTCGTACTTGTCGATATTCTGCCATACTCGGAGAAATACGTCTTGCACGATTTCTTGCGCCAATTCTTCATTGCGAATCATTTTCAGCACCACGCCATATACCATTCCGGCATAGGCATCGTACAGTCGCGCTAAAGCTTGGCGGTCGCCCGCTCGAATTTGTTCTACCAGCGATACACTGGTGCTTAGGTTGCTCAAGTTTTAAACGTTTACAGATGAATTCATAATTTCCTCTATCTCCTCTACTTCAATGGGCATCTTGATTTGATCCATCATATCAATCGGTCCATTATCAGAGAGTAAGATATCGTTTTCAATACGAATTCCAATAGATTCCTCTTGGATATATATACCTGGCTCGCAGGTAAACACCATTCCGGCTTTCATTGGCTCATACCGCATCCCTACATCATGCACGTCGATACCCATAAAATGAGAGGTTCCATGCATGAAATATTTCTTGTATGCTGGCCAGTTAGGGTCTTGGTTGCGGATATCATCCATGGTTAATAGACCTAAATCCACCAATTCCTTCTCCATAATTTGGCCCACTACTTTGTGGTATTCCATTAGATACGTTCCAGGAACCAATAATTGTTTGGCCGCTCTCATAACTCTTAGCACGGCATTGTATACGTCCTTTTGTCTTTGGGTGAATTTCCCATTCACCGGAATAACGCGTGTCATGTCTGATGCATAATTCGCGTAATCTACTCCACAGTCTACCAAAAGAAGGTCGCCGTCCTTACACGGACGGTTATTCTCCACATAATGTAGCACACAGGCACTTTCTCCACTTGCAACGATGGGGTGGAAGGAATGTCCGTTTGCGCGATTGCTCAAAAATTCATGAATCAATTCGGCCTCCACCTGGTATTCCATCACGCCAGGTTTCACAAAACCCATAATGCGCTCAAATCCTTTTTTGGAGATTGAAATCGCCTTGCGGGTAAGTTCCAACTCAAAATCCGACTTAATAGAACGGAGTCTTTGTAAGATTGGAGCCGCCCTTTCATACTGGTGCAAAGGATATTCTTCTTTCAAAGCACGGGCAAAATCTAAATCCTTATAGGGCGCTTTGTAAGCAAAACGGTCGTTTTCGTTTAATGTGAGGTAGATGTTTTGCGCCATATTGATGATAGGGCGAATCGTGTCTTTGAAATTGGTATTCCATTGAATGCTGGCCACACCTGATGTTTCAGTAGCTTCTTCCTTGGTGTATTTATGTCCTTCCCAAACCGCAATATGCGCGCTGGTTTGTTTCAGGAATAAGGCTTCACGGAATTCGGGAACCGGACAGTCTGGGAATAATACCAGAATACTATCCTCTTGGTCGATGCCGGAAAGCCAAAAGATATCGGAGTTCTGTTTGAAATTATGCGAAGCATCTCCGTTCCAAACATACTCGTAGCTTGAGTTAAATAGGGCTATGCTGCCTGGTTTCATTTGAGAAGTAAATTTTTTCCGGTTCTCAATGAACAGCTGGGCATTTATTTTTTCGTACTTCATCGCTGTAAAATTAAGGAAAAGGTTGAGGATTCCGCCTTCGCAAAAAAGGTATGGCGAACAAGGTGGATTAGGTTTCCGCCTTGCCTCGCGTAACGATTTTCGTAAGTCTGGCATGTTTTGAGGCTCGCTCAGGGTGACGGAGTTTAGCTCAAATGCCCCAAACCCCGATTCCCTTCCTAAAAAAATACCGAAAGCTAGTGACATGGTATTCCGTCAATTGACTTAGTTTCGAGTATGAGAAAAGTAGTTTTTCTTTTTCTGGGCTATCTGCTCATAACGGCATCTAGTCAGGCGCAAACGGAGGAGGATTTTGAACGCGTAAACAATGAGGCTTTTGAAGCATTTGAATCATATAATTACCGAACGGCCATTGATAAGGAGCATGTTCTGCTCAAGTGGTTGAAAAAGCCCAAGCAGAAGAACGATACCAATGAAGTAATCGTTTACCTGAATTTGGGAGGCTTTTATCAATCGTATCAAGAGTATGATTCGGCGCATACCTGCTTGGAGATGTCGCGTAAATTATGCGAGCGCTATTTCGGCAAACAAAACGAATACTATATCAATATAGTGCTGCAATTGGGGGGCTTTTATGAAGCGATTGAACTCTTGCCTGAAGCGGAAGTCATCAATGAGGATGCGATTGAGCAAATCGCCAAAGGGGCCACACAAGATCCTTGGTTGATTGGTGCCATCTATTCGAATCAAGCCATCGTTAAGAAAAAATTATTCAAGCTGAAGGAAGGCATTGCATTGGTGGAAAAATCCGAGCGACTCACAGAAAGAAGCTCCGGTAGAAAGAGCCTCGATTTTGCCAATTTACTAAACACCAAAGCTCTTTTGTATGGCTATATGGGTGAACGTAAATTGGAGGAAAAGCTCCTCTTAGAAGCCATGTCTATCTGCCAAGATTTGAAGGCCACCGAAAAGAGTCTATACTCCACCTTGCTGAATAATATGGCCACGCTCTACTCAGAAAAGGGAGACTATAACTCCGCCATTCGCTACTATGAAATTTCCTACCGCATCAAAGCGGGCATCTATACAGAAAAAAGCCTGGAATGTGCCTTGGTGCAATCGAATGAGGGAATTAGCCTTGGCAATGCGGGGAAATACAATCAAGGTATTCAAATGATTCAGCGTTCGCGAAGAATCGTGGAGGACCTGCTCGGTAAATTCCATCCTGAATGGTTTGAACGCTGCTTGAACCTTGGTTTATTATATGATCGAGCGGGGATGTTCAATGAAGCAAACGACTTATACGCAACTACGATTGATCAAGCCAAACAAGAACTTGGAGAGAAATCAGGTGTATATATCAGCATCCTGAACAATGCCGCAGAATATTATACGCGAAGAAACGAATACGATAAATCAAGCCGCTATTATGGTGTTTTGATAAAGAATCTCGATGTGGTCAGCGAAGATTATCAGCTAACTATTCAAGGGAATTATGCGAATTTTCTCAATCAAACAGGTCGTTGGAAGGAAGCCGAGCCTCTCTATAAAAAAGTGGTGGATGGCTGGGAAGAATTGGTGGGGAATTCTTCGCAAGAATACCTTTTAGCGAAGCATAATATGGGCGTGTTTTATCAGGATTTGGGACAATTAACCGAGGCCAAGAATTTGCTGCTCGCTACCAAAGAAACCCTTTTAAAAGTGGCTGGACCTAAAACCCCACTCATGCTCACCCTCAATGAAAATTTGGCGGGCATTTATAAGGAGGAGAAAGACTATGCTAAAGCTCTGGCTATATACCAAGATCTACTGGAGATTCGTCAAGGGGAATATGGAGAAGAGTCGATCGATGTGGGAGATTTGCTGGGGAAAATAGCCATGTGCTATACCAATCTATATCAGCCAGACCAAGCACAGAAATACATGGAGCAGGCCTATAGTATGAAGGTGAAATTAGTGGGAAAAGATGATCCGCGCCTCAGTTATGAAACGAGCCTACTTGCCACTACCTATACCTATTCTGGAAATTTCCGCAAGGGTGTTGAATACTACGAAGAATCTAAACGATTGATAGCGAATGAATTCTCTACCTATTTCCGTTTCATGACCGAAAAGGAGAAGCTAGAATTTTTGGGTACCAAGATGTCGGAATTGAAACAGCTCCAAGCTATTGCTGTGGAAAATGGTGCGAAGTATGAGGGTTTTGCTGATTTGGCCTTGGAGGTAGAACTGATGATGAAGGGCATGGTGCTCGAATCGGGAAATCAAGTGAAGCAGGCCGTTTTAAAGAGCAAGGATCCCAAGGTTTCAAGCAAGTATAAGCAGTGGCAAGATTTAAGAACACAGCTCGCAGTGGAGCTAGTGAAGCCTGAAATCAATCGCCGGAAAGACTTTAACGAGCTTCAAACAAAAGCCCAAGAATTGGAACGGGAGATTTTAACCACGCTCGCAGTGCAAGATCCCATGACCTTATCAGACTATTCCTTGAAAGAGCTTAAAAAGAAACTGGGCAAGGAGGAAGTCTTGATTGAATTTATCTCCTATAAAAGTTTTATGAAGGAGGAGGATTGGGTAGGGGCTATTGTTCTTTCTTCCACCATGGAGCATCCGAAGCTGGTTCCGCTTTTTACTGAGGCCAAAATGAACGCTTACTTACAAGCAAGGAAAAAGGCAAATGAGCAAGGCTTGGTGAGCACACTGTATGGCGAGAAGCGTGGTGTATCGGATTTAGATGATGAAATGCCCGTGCTCGGTGATGATTCCCTCTACCTAATGCTCTGGAAGCCGCTTGAAGGGTTGCTAACAAATGCCAAAACGCTCTATTATTCACCCAGTGGGTCCATCCATAAAATTGCCTTAGCTGCTTTGCGCGATATGGATGGCAAATACTTGTCGGAGAAGTACCAGATGATTACCCTCAGCTCAGGGAGGAAATTAACAGAAACTAGATCAGAATTGAAGCTTTCGGACGCCTATTTGGTTGGAGGCATCGACTATAATTTAAGCCCAAGCATCATTGCCAAAAAGGTTCAGCTCGATGCGGAACTCCCTCAGTTTGCCATGCGGGGCGGAAATGGCGCGAGGGCTTGGTCGTATTTAGCCGGGACAAAAACCGAAGTGGAACAGATTGCGAAAATTGTGGGTGAGAAACGCATGAAAGTCCAGCTTGAAACGGGCGAAGAGCCCTACGAGGAGGAAGTCAAAAAGAAGATGGAACAAGGGCCAAGCATCATTCATCTGTCTACTCATGGCTATTTCTTTCCAACGCCTACAGAATCGAGCAAGGAAAATGTGAACGTCTATCAATCAGCAGATAATCCGCTTTTGCGCTCCGGACTCATTCTAGCCGGCGCCAATAGTTCCTGGACTGGCGAAGAAATTCCCAAAGGCTTAGATGATGGAATACTCACTGCGTATGAAGTAGCTACCATGGATTTGAGCGCCACCAAATTGGCCGTGCTCTCTGCCTGCCAAACTGGGCTCGGCGATGTGCAGGGGAGTGAGGGGGTCTTTGGCCTGCAACGTGCCTTTAAACAGGCCGGAGTGGAGTATGTGATGATGTCGTTATGGCAAGTGCCCGATAAAGAAACGGTTGAGTTTATGACGCTCTTCTATACGCAGTTGGCAGAGGGCCATGAAATAGAAGTGGCTTTTAATGGCGCACAGAAAATCATGCGCGAAAAGTATGATCCATATTACTGGGCGGCTTTTGTGCTCATTCGCTAGGGCTCTTTTATTCTTCGCGGTGTGACTTTTTTGCTAACATTGACTCGTCCAGACTTTTTCTCAGCCCAATTGACGCGAAGGCGCAAAACAATTGCTTTCGCCAGATAAAAGGCGCAATTTCTTTCATTACAAAATGATAAAGCGATACCAAATAGCTGGTTAAAGTAATTTTAAGATGCTTTTCTATATTGAATAGTGCTCCTTCTCAAACAACAAAAAAGGGGATTCGAAAAGAATCCCCTTTTTTAAGTTCCAATAAAATAAATTCCAAATTCCAATATTGGAGCTTAGTCCCGATAGCCATCGGGATTGGAGCTTGGAATTTACTCCGTTGTTATTTCCACTCGGCGATGAACAAGTTGGTGTCTCTTGTTCCGCCATTGTTTCTGTTCGAAGAGAATACCAAGTATTTGCCATCAGGCGAGAACATTGGGAAAGCATCGAAACCATTATCATGGGTCACGCGCTCTAGTCCTGTTCCGTCTATATTTACAAGGTAAAGGTGGAAAGGAAATCCTCTTTCACTTTCATGGTTTGAGCTAAAGATGATTTGCTTGCCATCAGGGGTGAAATAAGGTGCCCAGTTGGCTTGCCCTAATGATGTTACTTGTTTCAAATCAGAACCATCAACATTACAGGTATAGAGTTCCATTTCGGTAGGGGCTACCAAACCTTTTGCAAGGAGGGCTTTGTATGCTTTTTGAGCTTCTGGTGTTTTCGGACGAGAAGAGCGGAATACCAATCGTTTTCCATCAGGAGAGAAGAATGCGCCGCCATCATAGCCTAATTCGCTGGTGATTTGCTTTACATTGCTTCCATCAATATCCATGGTATACAATTCCAAATCGCCACTGCGGGTAGAGGTAAATACAATTTTATCGCCAGCAGGAGAGATGGTCGCTTCGGCATCATAGCCTGGGCCATCGGTCAATTGTTTGACACTATTTCCGTTTAGGTCGGCTACGAATATGTCATAAGTCGGATAGATTCCCCATAGATAAGGATCGCCTGGTTTGCGCTCTGGGTCAACCGGACAAGCATCTCCACCGAGGTGAGTGGATGCATAAAGGATTGTTGAGTCACCAGGCATATAATAAGAGCAAGTGGTTCTTCCTTTTCCATTTGAGATCATTTGTGGGATATTATTTTTAAGGTCAGCACCCTCAATTTCGAAAGTGAAAATTTGGTCGCATTGCAAGCCCCAGGCCTTATTATTACTTTGGAAAGCGAGTTTTTTGCCATCATAGCTAAAATACGCTTCTGCATTATCGCCGCCAAAAGTAAGCTGACGAAGCGATGCAAAATGGGTTTCACCTGGATAGATCAATGAATCTTCCATGCTTACTAAAGTGCTATCGCTGCTTTCATTTTCTGCTGTTTTTGTTTCGCCGTTCCCGCAGGAAAATAGAACGACACTAAGGATACATACTGCCAAAAATTGCTTCATCTTATTTAGAATGATTATAAGCCGCAAAAGTAAGCCCTACAGTGGAAAATAAAAATAATCTTATCGGAGTATCTGCTTTCGCTAGCTTAAGAGGTGCAAAGTGGATTGGTGCATATCAGTTGGGAATATTCACCACCTTGCTTTAAAATACCTTTCCGCTCCTTGTGACAATACGTACGAAGTAGATTCCGCTTTCGTTGGGCAAAGGGATTTGATTGATTTCTTCGGTATGAAGTACTCTGGCGCCTTTGGAATTATAACACTCCACATAATCAATAGTGAGATTATTCGGGTTGGCTATATGAAAATACCCATTTGCCGGATTGGGATATAGTACGAACAAACCTTTCTCTGGCATACTGGAAATGCCTACAGCAGAAGGAACACTTGAAAAATCACGATCCATTCCCATAATGAATGCAGAGGCAATGTTTTGGGATTGGCTTAAGTAGGTGAAATTTGCCGTTCCCCCTAACACCAATTGACGATTTGTTCCGCTGATTGACAATGCGGTTAAAGGTTTGGACCATGGAATTATAATTTTATTCAGCGCCCGGCCCAAACTATCAAATTCCATAATTCCAAGATCACTATAGAAATCAGGTTGCGTAAACAAGATAGGATTTTTATTGAATATCACATAGTTAATCTGCTCACTTTTCCAGGAACTGTTGTACAATTGTAAATTTTCACTCGATCCAATTATGCAGATGCAACTGTCGGTAATAAAAGTCTGTGTACTCAAATTAAAAGTTCGAATCCTTAGGTCTTCATAATAAAGGGTTTGTCCGTTTATAAAGGTATCATTTGAACTGTTTTATCCATTACATCTATAATTCCAAGTTTACCATCAGTGAGGGATATCAGGCTAGCCTGAAAATTAGTACTCAGATTTAATTTTTGTAAAGTGTAATTGTTGATGTTGAAATACCAAAGTGATGCAATTCCTACAGTAGAATCCAATTGATCTATAAATGATAAAAATACGATACCACTGTCTCCTATTATAGCATGACTGTAATTGCCCGTTTGAAATATTTGAGGTTCATTTGGAATACTATGTGAATAGAGGGAGTCCAGGAATAGATCCGTACATATAAGGGTGCAATTTTTATTTCTACCGCCAAGAAATACCAGTTTGTTATTTAATTCAATGACGCCGTTTATGAGATAGGAAATTCCGTCGGAACCCAGTATTTTGGAGCTTATCAGGTTTAAATTAGTATCGTAGCGACGCAGAATAAGTCGTGCAGTATCACTATTGCAAAATAGCTCACCACAGAGAAGAATGGAATGGTCACTAAGCACTTTAAGGGCAGACCAAAGTATATTAGAATCAGCATGATAAAGAAACAATGAATCCAAAGTTCCGCCATTAGAATCCAATCGTAAAAGGATCGACCTGCTATCTATTCTATAATCTGCTTGGGAATGGTCGAAGGAGTTAATGAGGGCATAATAATTTCCCTCATCCTCCTCCATGGATACACAAAAGTCACTTCTGTCCTTAATATCAATTTCTTTGTAAAACGACTGTCCAACCAAGTTAGCAGTCTGAAAAAACACCATAAGGGAAAGAATGAATTTTTGAATGAACATATTCTGATAAAGTTATTTGCTTTTGTATAAAACTGATTATTCAGAGGGATGGAATATTGGATTTAATGGACGTTCAACCCAGGTATGAAAACAATTTGCATATGTTACTTCCATTCCAACACCCACATCACCGCTTAAAATTTTCAGATAAGTTATATAACTTGGAAGTATTGTTTTGTTCTTGGTGCTGCCATTAAAAGCTATTGGTCTGTGATTGTGAGAAATACTTTCATACTCATCTAAAAAATCCTGCATTTGGGCACGAGTATAACATTGAGTAGGGTTAAAATAGTAGACTCCATTTTTTGTTTCACTATCCAAATTACAAGTATAAACATCAGTAGGTGCTCCGAAAACATAAACGCAGCCAAGATATGGGTTGCAATCTGATCTATTCAACGCACCTTTAAATTGTGAATAAGCGGGGACACCGCAAGAACCTGAGCCTTCCTCAACTGACCATCCCGGATCTATGCAAAACTGAACTACGTCTTGTACAATTGCGTGATATACATGAATCTCTAAATTAAGTGGTGAAATTTCACTGTGATTTCCTGTTGGATCATTCCAAACGAGATCAACCGAATTGATAAAATGATCATACCCAGAGTCGACAAGAGTTGTATCGGCTAGATCAGATATGCTCTGATAGGTATCCGTATATAGAGTCTTTAAGTCAGTTCCAGAAATGATACTATCTTCACTTATTGTAGCTATGGAAAACGATGTGGTGAAAGTGTTTTCTATAATCTTTGAAGAACCACTTGTCGATGGGCATAGCGTATAATTAAGTCCAGCTTCAAGGTAGCGAAGGCCTCGATGCATCTCAATAGAGTCATATATGCTGTCCCCGACCACATCTGCTAAAAAATTATTTACCCCATAAAGCCAAATTGAGTCGGTTGTTGGAGTCCATGCTTCATTCCTTTGATGTGAATCATTTGATAAATGGTTTGTTAACTCATTTTTTCTACAGGAGTATACAATAAGTGTCGATAAAAGCGCAACTAAGATAATTTCTTTCTTATTTGTATTTTTATTTAGTAATTGCAAGGTATTAAAGAACATTAATTTCGCAAGTTATTTAGCGCAATCTGCATTAACCCAAGCACACTCCACAGCACTTTTGCACACTAAAGCTCCCAATCCTTCCATACACGTCGGGTTATGTTAAATCCTCTCCATAGATAGATATCATTGACTCTGCTCGTTTTCCATCAGGCGAGAAGAATGCGCCGCCATCATAGCCTAGGCCATCGGTCAATTGTTTTACGCTATTTCCTTTTAGGTCTGCTACAAAGATATCGAAGCTAGGATAGATTCCCCAGAGGTAGGGATCGACGTGTTTGCGTTCTGGATCGACTGGGCATGCATCGCTACTTAGGTGGGTAGAAGCTTACAGAATGGTGCTGTCTCCAGGCATATACTATGAGCAAGGTTTACAACCGTGCTGTCGCTGCTTTCATTTTCTGCTGTTTTTGTTTCGCCGTTCCCGAATTAAAATAGAACGACACTAAGGATACATACTGCCAAAAAAGCACTAATATTAGTGCATTTCATGGCTTTGGCAGACCATCTGAAGAAGCGGTATTAAAAAAATAGAAATGGCCACTAAAGCGTATAATTTGGAGCTTGGAGCTTGGTATTTGGAATTTTGTCGTGATAAGTTAGCGGATACGTATGAAATAAAAAAAAGTTATATATGCAACATTGTTGCGATTAAAAGCTATTTTTGTCTCATGAAAAAAGCATTCTCTACTCTTGGCATTTTAGCGCTAATTCTTGGTTTTATTGTTGGTGGTTGTTCAAAAAGCGATGATAAAAAGGATTTAGAACCTCCGATTATTTCTTTGCAAAGCCCAGGCGACGATTCACTTAAAGGCGGAGATAGCTTGCATATTGTCGGAATAATCAGCGACAATGAGTTATTGAGTCAGGTGAAAATTGAAATCCACGACGACTTTGATCGCCATGCACACCTTAAAAAAGCAGGTGCAGCTGCCTTTGCTTGGGACAGTATTATAACGCTCAGTGGCAAAGAAAGCGCACTGAATATTTCATTGCTCATTCCTGAAGATATTGCTTCTGGCCTTTACCATTTCCAAGTTCAAGCACTCGATGCATCCGGAAATGAAGCGGAATTTGTGGTACGGAGCATTTTTCTCCTCAATGCCTTCGACACGCTTGCGCCTATCATCAGCAATATCACCACAAATCCAAATGTACAGAATGGAAGTATAGAAGTAAAAACTGGGGCTACACTCTCCGTCATGGCTGCCTTAAGCGATAATTTGGGGCTCGAAAAGTATGAGCTTAAAATCATCCGCAAGTCTAATTCTGAAGTAGTTTATGATTTTGATGAAGCGCTAACTGGAACGGCTCAAAACCTCAATAAACTCATTGCTATCGAAACCCAATGGGGCACTGGAGATTTTATTCTTGAATTAGTGGTAATCGACGAAAAAGGAAACCGTGCCGACTTGGATTTTGATTTGCTCATTGCTCTTTGAGAGGTTTTGGCCCTTCGAGTCGACGAAAAGCCTCCCTCAGGATGATAGGTTATTGGTCGCAGGTTAGGGCCTCTTAGCCTTCGCTGAAAATGCTTTTATTTATTACCAATTTGGTAACTCTGCACTGTTTTTGTTCTGAGCTAGCGAAAATAAATGAGAGGAATTGCTAAAAAGATACTACGGGTCTTCTGGGAAAAGCATGCTGATTCAGAGGGACAATTAAAAACGTGGTATAAGGAAGCCTCCAAGGCAAATGGGAAAAGTCTTGCTGATATCGAGGCTGAGTATTCAAGTGCGGGTATTTTGAAGAACGGACGTGTTGTATTTAATATTTGTGGCAATAAGTACAGATTTATAGTAGATCTAAATTATCGGAAGCAATGGATGTTTATCCGTTTCATTGGAAATCACACTGATTACGACAAAATAGACGCAGATAAAATTTGAACGTATGGAACCGGCCCCTTTCAATCACTCCCACGTTGGCCCAAGCAATACCTGCACCGCTTATTTCGTCGATGACTTTTCCCGTTATGGTATAGTCGCCGGTATACTTAGCCACTTCCCGGTCTTTTTTGCAGGAAATACCTAAAACCAGTATCCCTATACAGATTATCCTGATGCTGTTTATACTTGCTTTCATAACTTTATGTTTATTGATGATAAATTAGAACCTTATATACTTCCACCCCGCTCTGATGTTGAATGCGCAGGGAATAAATGCCGTCGGACAAACTTTCCGTAGAAACCTGGTAGCTGTCGCTTCCTGACCATGTAACTTTCCTTACCAAGGCGCCTTTTAAGTCATACAGGCTGATCTCTACCGTTTCTTCCAAACCAAATCCCCTTAGTCGTATGCTTTTGTCTGCGGGATTTGGCGATACGGAAATACGGTCGGCTATTTCCTCCTTGCTTTCCTGAACAGGTTCCTCCGGAGCTTTTTTTAATTCCGGCTCTATCCATCCGCTTGCAAATTCGGGGTTACCCGAGCCGCCTTCAACAAAACAGGAACTCGTAAAACTTGTATGACTCGTGCCGGTAAAGCCGGCACTGATCGGGTTGGGGAATGTGCTCACCTGCAGTGAGGATTGATAAGCAGGATCCCAATAATTATTTGCCGAATATACCTGCCAGGATGAATTCATAAAATCACAGGGATTGCAGGCCGGTAAAGTCCCCGTAAAGAAGGTTTTGGATGAATAAGAACCGAGATTAACAAATACATTTTCTCCTTCATCCAGGTCAATTTTCCAAAAATTTGTGCTGCCAGCTCGTTAGTGTAAAAGGCACAGTTTCCTCCGGTTTTCCCGGAGGTAGAATGGCCGGTGCTCAAATTCAAAATCCCTTCCCCTAAAATTCCTTTACCTGTATGCGATTGAAACCGGCAACACTGGGCTACAATTTCCATTTCTTCTTCAGCAAATACGCCAATACCATTCTGGCTAAAATCAATTTCTTCTTAATAGAGCAACTTGGGGGTGCTATTTCCAAACTGAATTCCGTAATCGTTTGAAATAAATGAACTCTGGTAAACGTTGGCGTTCCTGCTCACGGTAGTAGCCCACCATGCAATGGAATTATTCGTAAAAATACAATTGGTAATATCCACTGGGGAGTATAAAGAAGGCAGTTGTTTTGACAAAAATCAAAAAATCCGTTACCTTGCTTTGGCTGCGCCATAGCTATGCCACCCATTTATTGGAAAAGGGAACAGACCTCCGTTATATTCAAGAACTATTGGGGCATGCTAGCAGCAAGACAACCGAAATATACACCCATGTAAGCACGAATCAGCTTCGAAAAATTAAATCTCCCTTCGATGATCTTTAGAAAAATAGAACGCACAACAAAGTTGAGGATAGCTCACCACTATGGTTTCGCTAAGCGCTATAAAAGAGGAAACAGTTGAGGGTATAAACAAGTTAGCGGTCATTGTAAAGAGATATCGAATGAACCAATATAAACAACCAATTGAGTTGTGAATTAGTGAAAAATTATTGAAAGTAAAAATGAAAAAAATACTATTAGCAGGTACAACAGGATATTTAGGAAGTTTTATCTTTAAAGAACTTTTAAGCAGAGGTTTTGAAACAAGAACGATTGTAAGGGATGAAAGCAAATTATCAAAATCAATTATTGAGAGTAATAAAGTAGAAATTGTCAAAGCTGAAATAACCGACCCAAAGTCCTTAAAGAACTGTTGCCAAAATGTAGATACAGTCATTTCCTCTGTAGGGATTACTAGGCAAAAAAACGGACTAACTTATATGGACGTTGATTACCAGGTAAACATAAATTTGCTTGAAGAAGCAAAACGAAATGGCGTAAAGAAAATGATTTATGTCTCTATCTTCAATGGAGACAAATTAACACAACTCAAAATATGTGAAGCAAAGGAAAAATTTGTTTTAGCATTAAAAAATTCGGGATTAAATTATTGTGTTATTCGTCCCACCGGTTTTTTCTCTGATATGGGAGAATTTTATGAAATGGCGAAAAAAGGAAGAGTCTATTTATTTGGAAAAGGGGAACATAAAATGAATCCTATTGATGGGGCTGACCTTGCTGAGATTTGTGTGAACGCTATAGAATCGGATAGCAAAGAAATTTCAGTTGGAGGACCTCAGATTTTTTCACATAATCAAATTGCAGAAATTGCATTTTCAGCCGCAGGTAAGAAATCCAAAATAACACATATCCCGAACTGGATAAGAAAATCTATTTTATTTTTGATTAGAACTTTTACCAAAAGCACGGTTTATGGACCAATTGAATTCTTTATGACTGTTTTATCTATAGACTTAATTGCACCCGAATATGGAAATCATACATTGAAAGAATATTTTCAGGAACTGAAATCGTGATATTGCAAAATAATATCCTGAACCAAACAGACAGAACACAAGTATTGAAAAACAGAAAACCAAAGGGTTAATAAATAACGAACCGCTAACAGGACATTCGCAATACGTTAACGGTCATTATAATAGAAAGCCGATTATGAATTAAGAACTATAAATTAAAATACAACTTAAAAAAATACAAATGGACTTATACGGACAGGAAAGTAAAAGCATTCCACAGAAAATAGTCATCCACCTTATTGAAATTATACTTCTATGGTTATCTTATTGGATATTATTTCAAAATGGCGGGACTTGGGTTGAAAAACATTTGCACATACACAATGCAACTGAGAACATTGATAGGAAAATAATAATTTTCACTTTCAACATCCTAATTTTCTTTCGACTTGCATATATGATGATTGTCCTGCTAAAAAGAAAAATACCGTGGGAAGAAAGTGTTAGTGTACCCTTTGCATTTGCTCTGTATTTTATAGGTTATCCTTTATTCGTATTGCCGATTTCTGCACCAATTGATGGTCTTGATTATTTTGCGATTGCATTATTTATAATAGGTTGTATTCTGAACAGCGGTGGAGAAATTCTACGGAACAAATGGAAAAAAGAACCTGCAAATAAAGGGAAAATATATACGCAAGGGTTTTTCAAATATTCTCGACATATCAATTATTTTGGAGACATTTTATGGGTAATCGCTTATGCACTTATTACGAAAAATGTTTGGTCTATTACAATTCCATTATTTCTATTTAGCTTTTTTGCATTTTACAATGCTCCCAAACTTGACAAATACTTAAAAGAAAAATATGGAAATGAATATGACGATTATGCAAAAAAGACGAAAATGCTAATTCCATTTATTTATTGAAGAATTAATATAACTTTGAACCTTAAAGAATAATAATATGGCAACACAAATCATTCGATTTCTTAACATTATTATGGTCGCCTTGGTGGCAGGAACCATATTTGGAATATGGCTTGGCTATAATCCAATTGGTTTATCAGCACCAACATATATTGAGCAACAGCAGAATAATATAAAGGCGTTAAATACCATAATGCCATTACTTGGACTGATAACAATTATTTTAACATTAATCTCTGCTTTCCTTCGAAAAAAGGAAAAAGGCGTTTTTATTATTCTTCTGATTGCAACCGTGTTTTTAATCCTAAGTGGACTTACAACTAAATTTGGAAACCAACCAATTAATAGCGTTGTAATGACTTGGGATATGAATACCCCGCCAGACAATTGGGCGACATTAAGAGACCAATGGTGGGCTTATCATATGATTAGGACATCAACGGCCTTTGTAGCTCTTTGTCTCATTGTTTGGACAAGTATGAAGAAAGATTAAAAAAACAACGAACCGCTAACAGCACCTACAAAAAATTGGCGGTTTAGTGCTTCGTATGACAGTTTTGTGGTTCAACAAAGCTTGGTTCTCAGCATCAACATTTGTGGTGAAAATCGCCAACCTCTTGTAGCTGCAAAACGTGTGTGACTTGAATGATAATCAGTCCGATTATCAATGCTTTAGAACAGATGAGAGTTGGCCTCTCGGTGACGATTTTCAGGAATAGTTACCAAACCACTTTGTGCTGCAGGATTGCGAAATCATCTTGTGGTGAGCGACAAAGAAAAACGGAAACAATGATTTCTGTAGGTACGAATACAATGAGCTGAACCCTTCGACTTCGCTCAGGATAAACTACAGTGAACCAATGATGAAGCCTCGTAAGAGCAATAAAAGATGTCAAAAGTAGGTGGTTACGTTTGTACCTACGACAGGGCGAGCCGGATACCTGATTACTGGGCACGTGACATCCGGGGTTAATCCCGATAGCTGGTATGTTCGAATCGTTGATGCAAGTTTATATCTATCGGGAGGCAGGACATGTATTCAGGCTGTTTTAAGGAACAAGTGAACTCTATATCGTTCTGTAAAATCGAGAGAGGAAGCAGACAAGAAAGGATGTGCTTGAGATATAGGGGGCAGACTTAGTCGTAGTAGTGTTGAAGTTTCTGTAATGGAAATGGAGCGAAGGGCTAGGCATGTTAGGTTTCAAAACAATTTACAACCGATAAAAAGGGATGATTGATTATTATGAAACAAAATCACAGCCAATAAGCAGATATTGATTATTGGTATATCCATGAAATTAAGTAATTTCAATGTGGTTTATTAACATGAAGAGCCGTGTGAAGGGAGACTTTCACGCACGGTTCCGTGGGAACGTGGGGGTGAAATTCCCCTGCGTGACCCGATTAGCGGTCATTGTAAAAAGACAAACGGACAATTCACAATTAACAAAAATTCAAAAAAATGGAAATATTAAATATACAAACGACACGACTTAATATTCGGCATCTTGAATTATCTAATCTATCTGACTTCCATATTTATCGTTCAAATCCAGAAGTTACAAAATATCAAGGCTTTGATGTTATGACAATTGAACAAGCCGAGGAATTTATTAAAGATAACTCGACAAAGCATTTTGGCAAAGCAGGCGAATGGGTACAGTATGGGATTGAAAACAGTTCAACAAGACAGCTTGTTGGCGACTGTGCAGTTAAACTTGACAATTACAAAACAAGAATTGCAGAAATTGGAATTACTATTTCACACCTTGAACAAAAAAAGGGTTACGCTAAAGAAGTTCTACTTGGAATTTTGACTTTTTTGTTTGACACAATAGAAATACACCGAGTTGTTGAAATAGTGGACGCTGAAAATATTGCTTCAATTAACTTACTAAAAAGCACAGGATTTAAACAAGAAGGACACTTTATTGAAAATATATTCTTTAAAGGAAAATGGGGAAGTGAATTTCAATACGCAATGCTCAAACGAGAATGGGACAACAGAAAATAATAATACTTCAAAGACCAAAACAACGAACCGCTAACAGCACCTACAAAAAATTGGCGGTTTAGTGGTTAAATGAAGCTTTGTGCTTCGTATCAAGTTCAGTGCTGGCAGACAGTTTAGTGCTTCGTAATCGCCACCTTCTTGTAGCTGCAAACCGTGTGTGACTTGAACAACTGTCGTGAGACAGTTGGTGCTTTAAAACAGATGAGAGTAGGTCTCTCAATGACGATTTTCAGGAGTAGTCATTAAACCACTTTGTGCTGCAGGATTGCGAAATCATCTTGTGGTGAGCGACAAAGAAAAACGGAAACAATGATTTCTGTAGGTACGAATACAATGAGCTGAATGAGAATGAACCAATGATGAAGCCTCGT
>Ga0209390_10001492_pt1 | contig 44981 bp, 37 predicted proteins | sample BON01_FD_187212 | JGI IMG/M metagenome (GOLD analysis project Ga0209390, IMG submission 187212) | Freshwater microbial communities from Lake Bonney liftoff mats and glacier meltwater in Antarctica - BON-01 (SPAdes) (version 2) | ecosystem: Environmental > Aquatic > Freshwater > Ice > Glacier...
TGGCTAGGATGCTGAATGATTCTAATTATTTTGAAAGGATCAAAAGAATTTTTGAACCAGATCCTAACTTAGAAACTAACCGAAAAGTAGCTTGAAAAGTCCATTTTGGAACAAAAGAAAGAACCTTTTGATTATCAACTGTTTAGCCCTATTTATAGGCACTCAAAAAAAATCTAAATCTCAATGTTTTTGAATTCTTTGGAGGTGCGAAACTTGAGTAATGACCCTCAAGTAGAAGGCGGTGTTTTATACAAATATAAAGTAGAAGCCGTTGGTGTTTCTGCAATAGAAGCGTTGTATGTAACCTATATAGAGGGTGTTGGTTTTAGAAACCCAACTGCCACAGTTTCTGGTAGTGTAAGTTTTGATGGTGGTAGCCCTGTGCAAGATGTTATTGTTTTTGCAGAAGCAAATGGTGTAGAAAATAATGCTGCAGGCAGTAGTTTAAAGATTGATGATGGCTTTATTTCTATAGATGATATTGAATATGATTTACTAGCTAAAAAGTTAACATTACAATCTTGGGTTACTGGTTTTGGAGATACTTTTAAATTTGTTACAAGTGGCGGTTATAATGTTACATTAAAAGCTGGTAAGGTTGATGCAAATTCGATAGAATTTGAAGTATATGTATCTAATTTTTTAATTAGAAAAATAACGTTAAGTAATTCGTATCCTACGGGAGAATTAGATTTTCTTGGAAAGGATGTTTTTGAGAATATTTCTGATTTAACACCTACTTCATTTATACATGTTTCTGCTATTTTAGAAAACCTTGCAACTCCAAAATTTTATATAAATGGTAGAGAAATAACGCAAGATTATTTAGATAAAATATCTGTAAAAGAGGGGGTTACAGAACCTAAATTTACTTTTGAGAAACATCCGCAGTATTCCTACGGTTTTGCTGCGCCAGATACCCAAAAACTTAAAAAATTAACTTTAGGAGAAAATTATATAGGTTATTTAGATGAAGTTAGAGTTTGGAGTAGATTACTTACAAACGAAGAAATAAGAAGAGATTATAGAAGGTATTTAAGTGGGGCAGAAACAGCTTTAAGTATTTATTTAAGATTAGATGAAAATGCAGGAAACAACGTATATGATTTGTCTAGAAAAGGCTTTCGTCAAAATAAAAACGATGGTATATTTAGTCAAAATATAGAAAACGGAGTTTCATTTAGTACTACAAGACCAACAAAAGAACAATTAGGTGTTTTTGGGGTTACAGATGCCAATGGTAGTTATACGATTTCTAGTATTGCGTATTCTGGTACAGGAGAATCTTTTGTAATTACACCTTCTTTAGGGGTACATGCCTTTGAGCCTGCAAGTCAAACCGTATTCTTAGGTTCGGCATCTAGTGTAGTAAACCAATTAAATTTTACAGATATTTCTTCTTTTCAATTTAATGGTAGAGCAGTTTATAATGTGCAAAATATTTTTAATACGATTGATTTAGATACTGATGAGGCAGCATACACAGAGATTGAAGATTTTGGCTACAACAAATATCGAGTGTTAAGCAATGGTTCTAAAATTACCATCAATAAAGGGCAGTTTTATTATGAAGGTGGTTCTATTGATGCATCAAACGGATTTTATAAAGATGGCAATTTAAAAAAATATCCAGTAATAGGTTTAGAAAAAGCATACATTTATATTGATGGCAACATTGTTATTAATTCTGATAATCAACCTGTTGAAACAGATGCTGATGGTAATTTCACCATTAATGTTCCAATTGGTAAACATAAAATTGAAGTTAAAAAAGATGCACATACGTTTGCATACAATGGTTATTTTCCAGCTTCTGATACTTTTGAGTTTTTCGAAGATCAATTAAGTCCAACTTGGTTTTTAGACACCACAAGAATTACATTAGTGGGTAGAGTAGTTGGTGGAAAACAACAATCAGACAAACCAATTGGTTTTGGTTTAGATGGCGAGTTTTCTTATACTAATTTTGAAGGCAAACCAACTGAAGAAAAAGAAATTATTTCTTCAAAAAATAATATTGGAGTTGCAAATATTGTCTTAAAGGGTGATGTAAATACCAGTACATTTGATGTTGCTGTGGCTACAAATGCAATTACTGGCGAATACAAAGCGTCTTTAATTCCATATATTTATTATATCAAACAAGCCGATTTAAAAATACCTAAAAACACAAGCATCAATATTCTAACAAGTACTGAAACGTTGAACTTGTTAGCAACTCCAAAATTAGATTCTATCAGCTACAAAACTATTGATGGAACAGAATTATTTTCTGCACCTTTTCATCATAAAAAAAGTTTCAGGTACAATTCTCCTGTAACGTTAACTTTATTGGATCAACAATATGAAAAAGAAATAAAAATTGGCGATGAAACTTTTGATATTAGTGGTTTAGCAAAACCATTATACATTCAAAAAAGTAAATATGACATTACTTTTGAAGTATCACAAAACTACATCAATAAAGATGCTACAGAAGAAGTAATTACAAAAGAATTTTTTACAGAAGGTACTTTTAATATTACCAATAATTTAGCACTTTCAGGTAAAAGTACTACTGAATTGATAGACAATAATCAAAAATACAAATATTCATTTATAGCAGGTGAAGCTAATATTTCGCACGCAGATGGGTATTTAAGTTCAATATCAGTTCAATATAGTATTCCTGGTAGCAACGCTTTAAGCATTTCTAATAGTAGCAATTTTAAATCAGAAGGAATTATTAAAGGGATGAAAACTGCAGGTAGTGTTGCCTTTGCATCTATTGCACCAGAAATTCCAGATATTATTTTAAGAGATCCTCCAGGTTCTAATAGTTTTGCTACGATTGAAAAAGGAACAACAATTACGTATTCTGAAGAAACAACAAATACTAAATTAGACACAGATGGTGGTGGATATTATGTTTCTATTGCACCAACTATTGATATTAGTGTTGGAGGACCGTTTCTTTTAGCAGGTACAGAAACCAATATTATTGTAGATACAGAAGGTTCTTTTTCTAAATCTATAGTAAATACAACCAAAAATTTAACCACAAACACCTATACTTTTAATCAAACAATTTCTACAAGTGATGATGTGAATTTTGTAGGTGCAGATGGCGATTTATATATTGGAAATGCAAAAAACGTATACTATGGTATTATAGATGGTATTTTTGTTACCAATACGCCAATGACCAAGGCAAATGGAACTGCAATAGCAAATATAAAAGTTACTGCAAAAGATGAAGATGGTAATGATACAGATTTATACATCAGTACAAGAAAAGATCGAATTATAGGTGAGCAACCCACTAAAACATTTTTTACCTATTCTCAAAAGTATTTGAAAGAAACTTTAATTCCTGAATTGGAAGATTTGGCAGCTAACTTTGTTCCAAATCCGAATCAAGATCCTTTAAAACCATTAGTTACGAAAGCAACGTATGAGAAACAAGCAGATTTGTGGAGAAGACTTATTCAAGAAAATGAAAAAGCAAAATACAATGCAAAAAACAACAGACCATCCTCTAGAACTGCTGTTTTAGAAGAAATAAAAGGTTTTGGCGAAAATCAAAGTATTTTAAATGGTTTAGTGAATGATAATTTTTTTACAAACAGATCTTTTGATGCTGGTTTAGGCGAGTTTACAAACGCTGTAACTATTGCTACGATTACAGAAAGTAGTATAGAAACATCTATAGAAACTACCCAAGAATTTAAAACAAAATTAGGGTTGTTAGTAAATAATGAAGGTGGTTATGGTACGTATACAAAAAACAAAGGAAGTACTTTAAATACCGTAAATACAGCAGAAAAAGAATATACAACAACCATTTCTTATACACTTAAAGACAATGATCAATACAATGTGTTAAGTGTTGATGTTATAAATATGTTTGATGGAAATGGACCAATTTTTATCACAAAAGCAGGCGCTACTTCTTGTCCTTATGAAGCAGAAGTAACCTCACTTTTTTATAAAAATGCAGGCTATGATCCAAATATAGTTGGTGTTGGAGGAGAAATTTTGGCAGATGCAACGAATAGTGTATATAAACCAGATATAAAATCAGACAAAACAGTTTTAACAAATATTCCAGAAAGTGAAGGTGCTTTATTTACTTTAAAATTGAAGAATAACAGCGAAACACAATCTGATTTAGAATACATTATAGAAGTTGACGCCTTAACTTTAAATGGCGCTACTTCAAACATTCAAGCAAATGGGGTAAACATTTATATCCCTTATAATGAAACTGTTGAATTTCCTTTTGAAGTGTATAAATCATCTGCTTCTAGCAATTTTAACTACAATAATATAAGAGTCTATTTAAAAACACCTTGTGATGATATTAATGATTCTGATGCTTTTATAGATGTTTCAGTAGAATTTAAACCCTCCTGTTCTAAAGTAACGATTTCTGCTCCCGAAAATAATTTTATTTTTAACCGAGCAGAAGGCTATGCTAAAGATGCAAGTGGCAATACAACCACCAACACATTGCCAATAACATTTACCGATTTTAACACCGATTTTGCTGGATTCAAAAAAATAGAATTGCAATACAGAAACGCAAGTTCTGCAAACTGGGTAAAGTTTAAAACCTATTATGGAACCGAACAATTATTAGTTGATGCAAGTGATGAAACTGGAGAAGTTATTGACGCTTCAAATTCAGAATACACCTATAATTGGGATATTATTGGAGATAAAATTCCTGATGGTAATTATGAATTTAGAGCAATCTCTTATTGTACCGATAATGTAACTTATAATTCCTCAATTGTTTCAGGTGTCATTAATTTAAATGCACCTGTTCAATTTGGAACACCAAAACCTACTGATGGTATTTTAGATGTTGGCGAAGATATTTCTGTTCGTTTTAACGAACCTATTTTTGAACGTGGAGCAACCAATATTAAGGTTTCTGGATTAAGCAACCAACAAATTATAGATCATGGTGTTTCTGTGTTTTTAGATGGTGGAGCAAATCAAATTGAGTTGCCAAATCAAATTTTACCAAAAGACTCGTTTACTTTTCAATTTTGGTTAAAAAATGCAACAACTGCATCAGGAAATTTAATCACTCAAAAAAACGGAATCAATGCTACTTTAAATGGTAGTGAACTTACCTTTAGTTTGGGTGGAAAATCTGTAAAAGCAGGTATTAATTCTACGCAATACAACTTTTATTCGTTAGTGTATCAAAGTGGAAATGATCCTCAATTGTTGATTTTAGAAAACGGAACTGAATTAAAATCCGAAGTTTTAACAAGCAATTTAGACATCAATTCTAATAATTCTATTTTTATTGGAGGCAATAATATCAAAGGAAATATACACGATTTGCGTTTTTGGTCTAAAACATTTACACCTGCTCAAGCAACTGTAGATAAAGATAAAACCTTGTCTGGAAGAGAATTAAATTTATTAGGATATTGGACTTTAGACGAAGGAAATGGAAAAACTGCCATTGACAAAGCAAAAAGTAGAAATGCAACTGTAAATTTAGATTGGGACATCAAACCAAAAGGAACAGCCTATACATTTGCAAACAATGCCTATTTATCTTTAGAAAATGTTGGTTTTGTGCAACCTAGTAATGTAGAAGATGTTACTATGTCTTTTTGGATTAAAAAAGCATCAGCTGCTGCAGGAACTATTTTTTCTAACGGAAAAGGAAATACAGAAGATTTAATTCAAACCAATGGTTTCAGAAATAAATGGTCTGTAAACATGAAAACGGATGGAAATTTAGAATTAATGTCAGAAAATTTTTCTTACAACTTAACAAAACAATCAGTTGCAGATGGCAAATGGCATCATATTGCATTGGTTGTTAAAAGAAGAGGTTCCATCAATTCGTATGTTGATGGTTTAGAAACTACGTCTGTTTCTTCTGTAAATATTGGTGCATTTTCTGGAAACAACATTTTAATTGGAGCTAGATTAAAAGAAGATATTTTATCAAACAAAACCATTGATAATCATTTTACAGGAAGTTTAGATGAAATCCGTTTTTGGAATACTGCAAGAAGTTTCGAGCAAATTAAAAGAGATCGTTATTTTGAATTGGCATCAAATTCTGAAGGTTTAATGCTATATGTAGATTTTAACCAAGAAGCTGGCAATACAACAAAAGGTCCAAAATACAATCATTTAGCGATCAATAATACTGTAAGTAGCACTTTTTCAATATTAAATGGCGCAGCACAAACGTATACCAATGATTCCCCAGCTTTAAAACCACAATTACAGTTTACAAATATTCCTTTTTCAACGGTAATTAATGGTGATCAAATGATTATTCAACCAGAATTAACCACAGAAGAATGGTCGCTTTACGAAGGTCAAATTTTAAATTTCTCTGTTTCTAGAATGTATGACACTCATTTTAACGAACAATTATCGCCAATAAGTTGGTCTGCTTTTGTAAACAAACAAGAAATTGAATGGTTTACACAAAATCAAACCAAAGAAATAATTGATGAGAAAAATGTAAACGAAAATTATTCATTTACCATGGATATTGTAAACAAAGGTGGCAGCAATCAATCGTATACAATTTCTGGTTTGCCAACTTGGGCTTCAACTCCAACTATTTCTGGCTCTGTTGCACCAAATGCAACCAAAAAAGTAGTTTTTACTGTGGATAAAGAATTAGCAATGGGAACTTACAATGCTACTATTTTTCTAAAAACAGCTTCAGAATTTAATGATGTTTTAACTTTAGAATTAAGAGTTTTAACACCTGCACCAAATTGGGGAGTGAATGCTCCAGATTTTTCTAATAGCATGAATGTGATTGGAAAAATTAAAATTAACGAGGTGTTTTCTAGAGATCAATACACTAAAATTGGTGCTTTTGTAAACAACAATCCAAGAGGTGAAGCCTACTTAAAATACGATACTGCTTTTGATAGTTATTTTGTCTATTTAACAGCTTACAGCAATGTTTCAAGTGGAGAAGAAATAACGTTTAAAATTTGGGATGCCATCAATGGTAAAATTTTAATTGCTGCTATAAATGATGCTCCAAGCACACCATTTTTACAAAACGAAGTTTTAGGTTCTAAAACAACACCTATTATTTTCTCTGGTGCACAGTTTTCTGAACAAAATACAGCGTTGAATAAAGGTTGGACTTGGACTTCTTACTTTGTTGAAGACAACAGATTTAATGATATAAAAGCAACATTTAATGAGTTGGTTTTAACTGATGATGATCAAATAAAAACGCAAACCGAATTTACTCGTTTTGAAAATAATGATTGGTTTGGTTCTTTAACAGCTATCGAAAATACAAAAATGTACAAAGTAAAATTAGCAAACGCAAACTCTTTAAGATTGATAGGAAATGATGTTGATGAAACCAATTTAAATTTAGCCATAAATGTAGGTTGGAACTGGTTGCCTTTCCCAATTCATAGAAATATCAGTTTGCCAGAAGCATTGGCTTTTTACAATCCAAAAGATGGAGATGTTATCAAAGACCAATTCAATTTTGCAATTTACGACTCAAATTCTGGTTGGAGTGGAACTTTAAACTATATGCAAGCTAATAGAGGTTATATGATTAAATCTGGCGTTTCTCAAACTTTAAATTATTCAAATTCTAATAGTCAGCAAAAAGCAAATTTTTCAGGTCAAGAACATACTTCAGAAACCATTACATTATTTGCAAAATACAATGCAAATATGAGTGTTGTTGCCCAAATTATTGGAGCAGATAATTTTACAGATGTTCTAGTTTATGATGCTAATGGTGTTTTAAGAGGAACATCACCAATAGTGAATTTGGGAAATAAAATGATGAGTTTTATAACTGTTTTTAGTGATGGGAATGATGCTTTACAATTTGTTCTTTCAGATGGGTTTAAAGAAACAGAAGTTTCATCTAATTTCATTTTTGAAGATAATAAAGTGTTTGGTAATTTAAAAAATCCTGTTCTTTTAAGTTTAAAGAGTCTATCTACAGAAGATTCATTCTTAAGCAAGGTTGTTTTATATCCAAATCCTTTTTCGAATTCAATTATCATTGATTCATCATTGGAGGCAGATAAAGTTGCTAAAATTGAAATATTTTCTACGATTGGGAAGCTAATTACTAAAGTTGTTGCCAATAAAAACAAGACAACAATAGACACTTCTAGTTTAGCAAACGGAATGTACTTGATAAGATTAACTTCTCATTCTGGTAGAAGTAGCATTCAAAAAATGATAAAAGAATAGAAAAATGAAAAATTATTTCATTCTGTTTTTTATAAGTTTTTGTGCATCGAATACTGCTGCACAAGATCCAAATTGGACTATAAATAGCGCCAATTATCAATATAGCATGACATTTACCACATTTTTAAATGTGAATGGCACAACTTTATCATCGGCAGATGATGAAGTTGCTGCTTTTGTAAATGGCGAGATCAGAGGTTTTGCTAAAGTGACTAAAGTTGCAAGTGCAAACAAATTTGTTGCTTATTTAACAGTTTTCGCTAATAAAAATACAGAAACAATTAACTTTAAAATATACGATAGTACAACAGATACTATTATTGATATTGCAGAAACAGCAACTTTTAAAATTGATGGAAATGTAGGTGGAATTTTTCAATCTTACAGTATTGCGAAACCTGCTTTGAGTAACGACGCCGTTTTAAATTCTTTGGCTTTTTCCGGAATCACAAATATTTCTGATTCCGTTGTAAATGATAAAGTTTCTATTGTTTTGCCTTTTGGTACAAACCTGTCTAATTTAAAAGCGGTATTTAATGTAAGTGATGGAGCTCTTTTTTTTGTTGCTGGGACTAAACAAATTTCAGGAGTTACAACTCAGGATTTTACAAATGAAGTTGGTTATGAACTTTTATCAGAAAATCAAGCAAAATTAATATCCTATAAAATAAATGTTACCATTGCAAATCAAAGTTCAGTTGCGCCAATAATTGTATTAAAAACGGATTCAAAGGCGTTTGTAAAACATGCACCAATTATCATAAAAATGGAATCAAATACTGCCGTTTCTGATTTTACTGTTGAAGATGTTTTAGCTAAAAATGCAATAGTTTCTTCAATTACAAAAGAAAGTGAATTGTTGTATGCTTTGCAAATTGTACCAATTCAGCAAGGAGAATTTTCAATTCAGATTCCTGAAAATGTAGTCTTAAATGCTGAAAATAAAGGCAATTTAGTTTCTAATAAATTATCGTTTAGCTATGATTTGGTAAATCCGTATTTGTTGTTTATCAAAAGAAAAAATCCAACGGAAGAAATTACAGATCATGATACATTGGAATTTATGGTTTCGTTTAATGAACCTGTAGAAAATGTTTTAGTAACTGATTTTGAAAGTATTTCTGATGCAGTTTTAACGCTTCTAAAAGTTAATGATTCAATATATACTGTAACAATTAGTAATATAGAAAGTTATTTTGGAGTATTAGATTTAAGTATTAAATCATCGAATACAATCAAAGATAAAGCTGGTAATTTATTATTGAATTCTGTAATTAAAATAGCTCAAAATTAAAAAATGAAAAAAGCATTTTATAAATACTTCTTTATCGCTTTTCTTGTTTTTGGTATGCAACATATACAAGCGCAAGATCCAAATTGGACCGTAAATACGGCTAATTTTCAATTCAGTATGACGATTACTACATTTTTAAATGTAGATGGAGTGGTATTAACATCAGCAAATGATAAAGTTGCAGCTTACGTAAACGGAGAAATAAGAGGAGTTTCTAATGTTATTTTCGTTTCAAGTGCAAATAAATATGTATCGTATTTAACAGTATTTGCAAATACAGATAAGGAAACTATTAATTTTAAAATTTACAATAGCGCAACAGATGCAGTTGTAAATATAGCTAAGACAGAAACATTTACGATTGACGGAAATTTAGGTGGTATCTTTCAATCATACAGTCTTGCGAATCCAGCGTTAAGTAATGAAGCAGTTTTTAATTCTTTTGAATTTTTAGGAATAACATCCATAGAAACCTCTATTTCTTCAGATAAAATAAAAATTGTCTTACCAAAAGGAACAAATAGCGCTACACTAAAATCTGTTTTTAGTTCAAGCGCGAATTTAAAAGTGTATGTGGAAAATGTGAATCAAAATTCTGGAAACACAATTCAAGATTTTACTAATCCAATAATTTATAAAGTTTTATCAGAAAGTGAAGCAGTTTTTAAAGAATATGAAGTTTCTGTAAAAATCGCTAAAAACGATAAACCAACTACGGTTGTGATATCAAATACTAGTAATTTGAACACAAATGTTGTTCCCATTCCTGTTAAAATCAAATTTTCTAATAGTGTTTCTGGTTTCGATATTTCTGATGTTATTTTAGAAAACGCAATCGTTTCATCCTTTAGTAAAATAGATTCAGAAAATTATAATTTAGAGGTAATTCCACTTTCTCAAGGAGATTTATCAGTACAAATTTCTGAAAATAGGACTTTAGATGAAGATAATAATCAGAATAAAATCTCTAATAAAATAGTCTTTAATTATGATGTTTTAAAACCGTTGATTAGCAATATTTCTGTCGTTTCTGATCTCACTTCTTGGTGGTTTTTAGTAACGTTTAGCGAAGATGTAAGTTCTGTAGATAAAACAGATTTTTTCTTAAAAGGATTAGCGTCTATCGGAGTTGCAATTTCAGGTATTGAAGCAATTTCTGCGAGTAATTATAAAGTAAAAATTAATAATTTGAATACAGAGATTGGTACAATTTCATTACAATTAAATAGCGCAAGTAATATAATAGATAAGAATAATAATAAAATTGTTATATCAGATTTTAATGGTTATTTTCTAAAAAATGAAGTTTTAGCTTTAGAAAATAGTATTTCAAGTGACATTTTAATTAGTCCAAACCCCGTTGTGACAAATTTAAAGGTAAGTTTAAAAGAAGGAGAATTAGTATCAGCAACTTTGTATGATTTGAATGGTAAAAAATTATTTTCTGAAAAAAGTAACCAAAAAGAAATGATTATCAATTTAGAAACTATAAAGAACGGAATTTATTTCTTAAAAATTATATCGACAAGAGGAGCAGAGTTGAAAAAGATTCTCAAAATTTAAAAGAAATGGGGGGGTAATTCCTTCAGCAAATCTTTAAAATTTAATTAATCTGGAATTTAAATTTTTTCTAAAGATTATCCGTTAAAAACCATTAAACTCATTTTATTAATAAGCGAATTGGTTTTATAGTAGACGTCTATTTAGAACGATTATAAATAAGTTTAAAAGTACAAGATTAACCAAATTATATTACGCCTTCATTTGTAAAATCTTTAAATTTGCACGTTCTTAAAGATAAATTAAAAGTAATACTTCTATGTCAAAAGACATTCGTATCAAAAAAGGCTTGGACATCAAGCTGGTTGGTGAAGCAAAACAAAATACTACTAAAGTTCCGTTTGGAGGTATTTATGCATTAAAGCCAGAAGATTTTCACGGAATTACACCAAAATTAGTTGCTAAAGAAGGTGCTAAAATTAAGGCAGGTGAAACTATTTTTTACTCGAAAGATGATGAAAGAATTTTGTTTCCAAGTCCCGTTAGCGGTTTTGTTACTGAAGTAACTAGAGGTGCAAGAAGAAAAATTTTAGAAATAAAAATAACTTCTTCTGCGGCTCAAGATTATAAAGATTTTGCAATTAAGGATGTAAGCAAAATGACTTCAGAAGAGGTTAAAACTCATTTATTAGCATCTGGTTGCTGGCCGTTTATAAAACAACGTCCTTTTGATATTATTGCAAACCCAAATCAAGCGCCAAAAGCAATTTTTATTTCTGGTTATGACACAGCGCCTTTAGCTGCAGATTATGATTATATTTTAAAAGGGAAAGATGCAGAATTACAGGTGGCTATTAGTACTATTGCGAAATTAACGCAAGGCAAAGTGCATGTTTCTATTTCAAATAATACGACACAATCTCCTTTTTTAAATATAAAAGGAATCGAAATTCATAAACTTTCTGGTCCACACCCAGTGGGTAATGTTAGTACGCAAATTGCAAAAACTAATCCTATTAATAAAGGAGAAGTTGTTTGGACAATTACACCACAAGATTTAATAGTAATTGGTGAATTGTTACTAACAGGAAAACTTAATTTGGAAAGAACAATTGCATTAACAGGTTCTCAAGTTAAAACACCACATTACGTAAATGTAATTTCTGGAGCTTCTATAGCTACCGTTTTAGGAACGGGTTTAAATAGTGATGATACTGCAAGAGTGATTAGCGGAAACCCATTAACCGGTAGAGAAGTTAAAAAAGGTGGATATTTAGGTTATTACGACAATCAAATTACTGCAATTCCAGAAGGAGATGATTATGAATTCTTCGGTTGGAATAAACCTATTTTTGATAAAATTTCTCCATCAAGAGCATTAACCTTTTCCTGGTTAATGCCAAATAAAAAATACGATTTAGATACCAATACAAATGGTGAACATAGAGCATTTGTAATTACAGGTTCTTACGAAAATGTTTTTCCTTTAGATATTTATCCGCTTCAGCTATTAAAAGCATGTATGTATAAAGATTTGGATGAAATGGAAGCATTAGGTATTTATGAAGTTGCGCCAGAAGATTTTGCGTTAACAGAATTTATTTGTGTATCAAAGCAACCACATCAGAAAATAATTCGTGATGGTTTAGATTTAATAAAACAGGAATTGGGCTAAAATTGAACTAAAAAAAATGAGCTTAAAACAAAAATTACATACTATTAAAGAAAAGTATAAAGGCACAAAAATGGCGCCTGCGTTTAACGCATTACATACTTTTTTATACACGCCAAATGAAACCACTCATAATGGATCTCATATTAGAGCGGTAGATGATTTGAAACGAACAATGAACACGGTAATTATTTCACTATTACCAGTTTTATTATTCGGTATTTTCAATGCAGGTTATCAATATCACAGAGCTATTGATTTAGCAGCAGGAGTTGCTACAGAGTTTACTTTGATGGGAAGTTTCTTAACGATGGATAACTTTTGGATTGGAATTGTAAACGTACTTCCTTTAGTAATTGTTTCTTATGGAGTTGGGTTATTTGTGGAATTTATTTTCGCAGTAATTAAAGGTCATGAAGTAGAAGAAGGGTATTTAGTAACAGGAATGTTGGTTCCATTAATTGTACCAATTGATACACCACTTTGGATGTTAGCAGTTGCTGTTGTTTTTGGAGTTGTTATTGGAAAAGAAGTTTTTGGTGGTACGGGAATGAATATTTTAAACCCTGCATTGACTATTAGAGCATTCTTGTTTTTTGCATATCCAACTTGGATGTCTGGAGATAAAGTTTGGGTGCATGATGCTGTAGCAAGAACTGGAACTGCGGATGCAATTTCTGGTGAAACTATTTTAGGTAGTTATGCGCAAAACCAAGAAGTAATTTATTCGAATTGGGATAAATTTATTGGATTTATTCCGGGTTCTGTCGGTGAAACATCAACATTATTAATTTTATTAGGTGCAGCATTTCTGATTTTTGCGAAAATTGGAAGTTGGAGAATTATACTCTCAACATTTTTCGGTGCAGCCTTAATGGGCTTGATTTTTAATTTGGTTACTGCAAACGGAATCATCACAGAAACGAGTAAATTTTACGGATTAATGAATACCGTTTGGTGGGAACATTTAATGATTGGTGGTTTGGCTTTTGGAGCTGTATTTATGGCAACAGATCCTGTAACCGCATCGCAAACAAACAAAGGAAAATGGATTTATGGTTTCTTAATTGGTTTTTTATCGATTATGATTCGGGTATTTAACCCTGCATATCCAGAAGGGGTTTTCTTGGCAATATTATTGATGAATGTATTTGCACCAACAATAGATCATTATGTAATTCAAGGAAACGTGAAGAAAAGAATGAAACGATTAAAAGTTAAAACAGCATAATTATGGCAGTTAATACAGACAAGAATTCGTACACTATATTTTTTGCCATTATAATGGTAATTGTAGTAGGTTCGTTATTAGCATATACAGCATCTTCTTTAAAACCAATGATTAAGGAAAATGAACGAATGGAAAAGCAACAGAATATTTTGTATGCTTTAGGCGTAAATGCAAATGAAGGTTCAGGTGATATTACTTTTATTTCAACAGATAATGTTGCAGCAGATTTTAAAGCGAACATATCAGAACAAATAGTTTTAGAATATAAAGATGGTAAAATTATTAGTCAAATGACACGTCAAGAGTTTATGGACTCTAAAGAAGAAGGAAAAGGAATGGAGCCTTACTTAATTGACGTCAAAAAACAACAAACAAGAGCAAAAGAAGGAAAGTCTCGTTTTTTACCATTATTTATTGGTCAACAAGATGGTAAAACAGTTTATGTAGCACCAATCAGAGGAAAAGGTTTATGGGACGCTATTTGGGGGTTTGTTGCTTTAGATAAAAACATGGTTGTTAGAGGTGTATTTTTTGATCACGCAGCTGAAACTCCGGGTTTAGGATCTAATATAAAACAACGTTATTTTATGGATGATTTTTATGGTGAGAAATTACTAACGGAAGCAGGTGTGTTCAAAGGAATAAACGTTGCAAAAGGAAATAATGATCCAAAAAATGAAAGAAAAGGTGATTACGCAGTTGATGCATTAGCTGGTGCAACAATAACAGGTGACGGTGTATCTGCAATGATAAAGAAAGATTTGAAATTGTATTTACCATACTTTGAAAACTTAAAAAATATTTAAAAATGGCATTACTTTCAAAAAAAGACACAAAGTTAATTACAGATCCATTAACAGATAATAATCCAATTACAATTCAAGTTTTAGGTATTTGTTCTGCATTGGCAATTACTGCAGATTTAATGGCTTCTTTAGTAATGGGAGTAGCAGTATTGTTTGTAATGGGAGTTGGTAACGTAGTAATTTCTTTATTACGTAATTTAATCCCTTCAAAAATTAGAATTATTGTACAACTTATTGTTGTGGCATCGCTAGTAATTATAGTAGATCAAGTTTTAAAGGCGTATGCTTTTGAACTGAGTAAAACACTTTCGGTATTTATCGGTTTAATTATTACGAACTGTATTATTATGGGGCGTTTTGAGGCTTTTGCTCTGGCAAATGGTCCTTACAGATCATTTTTAGACGGAATAGGAAACGCATTAGGTTACGCATTAATTTTAGTAATCGTTGGTTTTTTTAGAGAACTTTTAGGAGCTGGAACTTTATTCGGAATTCCAGTTTTAGGTGATCCAATTGAAAAAACTGGTCTTTTTTCCACAGGATATGAAAACAACGGTTTTATGTTAATGCCACCAATGGCTTTAGTTATTGTAGGTTTAATTATTTGGGTACAACGTAGTTTAAACAAAGATTTAGTTGAAGATTAAAAATTAGTTGACAGTTAACAGTCACAATTTGCATTAAAATGCGAACTGAAAACTGAAAACTGAAAACTGAAAACTATAAATAAGATGATAGAACATATAGAATTATTTTTCAAGGCAATATTTATCGATAACATGGTGTTTGCTGTGTTTTTGGGAATGTGTTCCTACTTAGCTGTATCAAAAAAAGTAGCTACAGCTGTTGGTTTGGGAGCAGCAGTAATTTTTGTATTGGCAATTACAGTGCCTTTAAACTGGTTGTTAGATCAGTATTTATTACAACCAGGCGCTTTAGTTTGGCTTGGTTCAGAATTTGCAGATTATGATTTAGGTTTTTTATCTTTTATTATGTTTATTGCAACAATTGCAACAATGGTACAATTGGTAGAAATTATTGTTGAGAAATTTTCTCCATCATTATACAATTCATTGGGTATTTTCTTACCATTAATTGCAGTAAACTGTGCTATTTTAGGTGGGAGTTTATTTATGCAATCACGTGAAATTGCAACATTCGGTTTGGCAGTAAATTACGGAGTTTCATCAGGGATTGGTTGGTTTTTAGCAATATTAGCAATTGCAGCCATTCGGGAGAAAATTAGATATTCAAGTGTTCCGCCAGCATTAAGAGGTTTAGGGATTACGTTTATTATTACAGGATTAATGGGAATTGGTTTTTTAAGTTTTGGAGGAATGTTAACCGGAGGCGATGAAGAAGTTAAGCCATCAACAGAACCAGAAGCTAAGATAGAGCAAACAATTATTAAGGAAGATGCTAAAAAGGATTTAGCAGAAAACACTAAAACTATAGAATAGATATGATTTTAGCAGCAGGAACAACAGGAACTGTTTTAGCAACAGTGGTAGCATTTTTAATAATAACTTTAGTCTTAGTAAGTGTATTATTATTTGTAAAGCAAAAATTATCACCATCTGGTCCTGTAAAGATTATGATTAATGGTGAAAGAGAAATCACAGTAGCATCTGGAGACACTTTATTAACTACTTTGGGTAGTAACAAAATTTTCTTACCATCTGCTTGTGGTGGAGGTGGAACTTGTGTTCAATGTGAATGTCACGTAAATGAAGGTGGCGGTGAAGCATTACCAACAGAAGTACCCCATTTTTCTAGAAAAGAATTAAAAGCAGGAGCACGTTTAGCATGTCAAGTTAAAGTAAAACAAGACATGAACATTTCTATTCCAGAAGAAGTATTCGGAATCAAGAAATGGGATGCAGTAGTTGTAAGAAATTACAATGTAGCTTCTTTTATAAAGGAATTTGTAGTAGAGATCCCAAAAGATATGGGCTATAAAGCAGGAGGATATATTCAAATTGAAATTCCGCCTTGTGAAGTAAAGTTTTCTGAGATGGATATTACAGCGCATCCAGAAGAGCATGATAAACCAGATAAATTTGAAGCTGAATGGGATAAGTTTAAAATTAGACCATTGGTAATGAAAAATAAAGAGACTGTTGAAAGAGCATACTCTATGGCTTCTTTTCCTGCGGAAGGTAGAGAGATTATGTTAAATGTTCGTATTGCAACACCTCCGTTTGATAGAGCCAAAGGTGGTTGGATGGATGTAAATCCAGGCGTTGCCTCTTCTTATATCTTCGGTTTAAAGAAAGGTGATAAATGTGTGATTTCTGGTCCTTATGGAGAATTCTTTATCAACGAATCAGATTCAGAAATGTTATATGTTGGTGGTGGAGCAGGGATGGCACCTATGCGTTCTCACTTGTACGAATTATTTAGAACTTTAAAAACGGGTAGAAAAGTAACCTATTGGTATGGTGGTCGTTCTAAAGCAGAATTATTTTACATAGAACACTTTAGAGCTTTAGAAAAAGATTTTCCTAACTTTAAATTTTACTTAGCTTTATCTGAACCAATGGAACAAGATAATTGGAAGGTTAAAAAAGATATTAATGATGGAGATGGAGATGGTTTTGTAGGTTTTATACATAATTGTGTAATAGATAATTATTTAAACCAACATGAAACACCAGAAGATATCGAATTGTATTTCTGTGGACCTCCTTTAATGAACCAAGCCGTTCAAAAAATGGGAGAAGATTTTGGAATTCCAGATGAAAGCATCCGTTTTGATGACTTTGGAGGATAAGTAAATTAAAACGCCGAATTTATTTGAGTATTTTATTAAATAAAAGTAAAAACCGATTCAGAAATGAATCGGTTTTTTTATGATAAATAATTAATATAAGAAGTGAGTAAGCTACTTATTCGTTGTCTTTAACTTTAATAGCAACATTTCCATCTCCATCAGTTTTTATGCGGCCTTTTGGAGTTTCAATATTTACATTATTTTCCTTTTTAACTTCAACTTCTTTCTTTTTTTTTTGCTTTTTTATATTTTTTACAAGAAGTTAATGACATTGTTAGGCAAAGTGCTACAAATAACACTTTTTTTATGATTATGGTTTACTTATTTTGACCAAGTTGAACTTATTCTTTAAATCAAACTAATTAATATTTTTTACGCTAAAAAAGTTTCTAAATGATACACTGGTTCGCCCTTTTCTTGTTCAAATATCTTTGAGAAATCCATTACATTTTTAATCTTATCTAACTCACACAAAAGTGCAACTACGGCAGATAAACCATTAAATAAGGTTTCATTTGATTTTGGACTATTAGGTTTTGGATTGTAATGACAAAGCGGTGTTTTAAAGCCACAAGCATCTAAAAAAACCTTCTCTATTTGTACGATTTCTTTTGGGGAATAGCCATTAAATTTTCTTCCTAAATTTTGATGCACTCTTCCCAAATAACTCAATTGTAAAGAACCATGATCGTTTGAAAGATGTTTCCAACTATCATGATTATCTAAAATATTACCAACAGCACAAGCCGTGCAATCTTCTGGATTTAATCTATTATTATGATACGCATTGTAGAGCTTAATTAATGCCTGTTCTAGTCTTTTTGAAGTTTTCATAAATAAATATTTGATCTATCTAATATACAAAAAAATCCATACCTTTTAAATTACTGATTTAATTTTAGTTACCTTTTTTTTTAATTTCTTTTAGAACCTGTATTTATCTTAAATTGATTAATTTTGCATTGTTAAATTCAATTATGATCTGGCAAAATTATTTTCTTATTTTTATTTCTATTATTCTACTTGTATTAATTTTTCTTTATTTTTTCCATGAGTTTTTTTTATTTCATCCGAAGAAATTAGCTAAAGATTTTAAATTTCAGTTTAAAACAAAGTTTGAGGAAATCAATTTAAAAACGGATGATAATCAAAATATAAATGCGGTTCATTTTAAGGTTAAAAAACCAAAAGGAGTTATTTTATATTTTCATGGAAATCGTGGAGATTTAACACGATGGGGAAAAGTAACCGAATGGTTTACTAATTTTAAGTATGATGTTTTTGTAATGGATTACAGAAACTACGGCAAAAGTTCGGGTATTTTAAACGAAAAGAAAATGCTAGAAGATGCACAATTAGTGTATGATTTTGTGAAGCAAAAATACAATGAGAATAAAATTGTTGTTTATGGGCGTTCTTTGGGAACAACTTTTGCCACTAAAGTAGCATCAGAAAACAAACCTAACCAATTAATTTTAGAAGTTCCTTTTTATAATATTTTGAGCGCAATTAAATACCATATTAAATTTTCGCCAGAATTCTTATTCAAATATAAATTTAGCACAAATGAATTTATTAAAAAAGTTACGTGTCCAGTAACCTTTTTTCATGGCACGAAAGACGGAGTTACAAATCCAGAAGATTCTGATAAATTATTCAATTTAGTGAATAATCCACTTAAGAAACTCATCAAAATAAAAAATGGTGCGCATGGTAATTTGCGTAATTTTGAAGAGTATAGAACGAATCTAAAAATAATTTTAGAAAGATAAAATAATAATTTGTTGCAAATTCACGAATTTTTTCTTTTTGATACATGTGAAGTTTAAGAGGTTTCTATTCGTTTAATTTTTTTGAATGTTTAGTACTCCTTTTTTTAACTTTTTTGTGTTCCTTATTTGTGAATTTGTAGCTATAAGGAAAGATATTCATTTTAATGTCTTCACTATAAACTGTAATGTGCTATAAATTGTACCTTTGTAAAAAAATTATTTCATGTCCACTTTTCAAGAATTAGATTTATCGAATCAGTTGCAATATGCAATAGATGATTTGGGTTTTGTAACACCAACTCCAATTCAGCAAGAAGCATTTTCTGTGGTAAGATCTGGGAATGATGTGGTTGGAATTGCGCAAACCGGAACTGGAAAAACGTTTGCGTATATGATGCCAATACTGCAAGAATTAAAATATTCCAAACAACTAACACCAAGAGTTTTGGTTTTAGTGCCAACAAGAGAATTGGTCTTGCAAGTTGTAGATGAAATAGAAAAACTTTCAAAGTATCTTAATATTCGGGTTTTAGGCGTTTATGGTGGTACAAATATCAACACTCAAAAACAAGCTATTGTTCAAGGGCAAGATATAGTTGTTGCCACTCCAGGAAGATTGTATGATTTGGCTTTAAGCAACGTTTTAAAGCTAAAAGCAATTCAGAAATTAGTAATTGATGAAGTGGATGTAATGTTAGATTTGGGTTTTCGATTCCAAATTTTAAATATTTTTGATTTATTACCAGAAAAAAGACAGAACGTACTTTTTTCTGCAACCATGACACAAGATGTAGATGATTTAATTAATGAGTTTTTTTTAAATCCGCAGAAAATATCTATTGCAGTAAGTGGAACTCCGCTTGATAATATTGAACAAGTTTCTTATAAAGTAACTAACTTTTACACTAAAGTAAACTTATTAAATTATTTATTAAGAGATAAGAAAGAATTTAGTAAAGTATTGATCTTTGTGGGGTACAAAAGAAGTGCAGATTTGTTATTTTCTAAATTAGAAGAGGTTTTTGGCAGCGAAACATGCGTTATACACTCCAATAAAACACAAAATTACAGGATACGATCTATTCGCCAATTCGATGAAGGAAACAACCGTATTTTAGTGGCTACAGATGTAATGGCGCGTGGTTTAGATTTTGATGAAGTTTCTCATGTAATTAATTTTGATACGCCAGATTTTCCAGAAAATTACATGCACAGAATTGGTAGAACGGGACGTGCAGAGAAAGCAGGAAAAACTATTTTATTTTCTACAGAAAAAGAATTAGAGTTCAAAGAAGATATAGAAACATTGATGGATTATAAAATTCCGATGTTAGTAATACCTGAAGAAGTTGAATTCTCTACTTTATTAACAGAAGACGAAAGACCGAGAGAAGATCAAGGCATTTCTAAAAATAGAACTTCTAAAGAATATGTTCCTGGAGAAGCTTTTCATGAAAAAAGTGAGAAAAATAGCAAAATAAATCAAGGTGGTTCTTACCGAAGAGAAATTGCTAAAAAATACAAAAAGCCAAAAACTCGTGGTGATAAAAATTACAACAAACACAACAAAAAGAAATAAAAATGCAAATTTTAACCGCACAAGAACTACATAATTTAGCAATGAATATTGTTGGAGAAAAGTTGAAAGAAATGGGTTATGAATTTCAAGCAATTAATAGTAAATTAAAGCGTCATCCGCAGTTTGTGTTGTTTAAAAAAGGCGAACCTACCATTTTTGTTTTGGTAAAAGCAACAAGTAATATTCAGAATCCGAAAGATTATGATGCTTTATGGATGGAAACTTTTAAAGAACACGCCAAAAAACAAAATGCCAAAATTTGGTTTGCAGGAGTTGGAATTGCAAATGCAGAAAGTGTAGAAAATCCTGTGTTTAAAAATCAACCGTATTATGTTGCCTTTGATGATTTCGTGAAGATTTTGGAGTAGGTTGGGTTAACATTTTTGTGCATGAGCTATGGCATGTTTTTGCACAGACCAAGCCATAGCTTATATACGTCTTAACTTGGCGTTAGTTTTTTTATTAATTCGGTTCAATATGAATTAATACGTGTCCTAGATTCTGTATTTCTGCTCGTAAATAATCTTTTAATTTATGCGCAATATCGTGTCCGATTTTTACAGAGATTTCACTGTTTACCATTACGTGTAAATCTACGTGGAATTTCATTCCAGATTTTCGGATAAAACATTTCTCTGTTCCTAAAACACCTTTTACTTCCATAGATTTTGCTCTAATTTTAATTATAAGGTCGTCATAAATTTGTTCGTCCATAACTTCTCCTAAAGCTGGTCTTAAAATTAAATAGCTGTTATATAAAATAAAAGCAGAAGCAAGTAAGGCTGCCCAATCATCAGCAGTTTCATACCCTTTTCCAAATATAATTGCTATTGAAATTCCGATAAAAGCCATAACTGAAGTTATTGCATCACTTCTATGATGCCAAGCATCTGCTTTAAGTGAAGAACTATTTGTTTGTTTACTTTTCTTAATTACAATTTGAAACGAAATTTCTTTCCAAACTATTATTAGACCTAATACAATCAAAGTCCAAGATTTCGGAATTTTATGAGGTGTTTGAATGTTTTGAATGCTTTCATATGCAATTATTGTAGCAGAAACAACAAGAAAAGCAACTACACCAAATGTAATTAACGGTTCAATTTTTCCGTGTCCATAAGGATGGTTTTCGTCCGCTGGTCGTTTTGCATATTTAAACCCTAATAAAACTAAAAATGAAGCAAAAATATCTGTTGTCGATTCAATCGCATCTGCAATTAAAGCATAAGAATTTCCAAAAAATCCCGCAAGTCCTTTTATTAACGCTAGAGCAGTATTTCCAATTATACTGAAATAAGTTGTTCGTATTGCAGTTTGTTCGTTAGTCATTCAGTTTTTTTCAGGTTGCACATAATTATAATAATATAAAATCGTTTTACTATTTTATATCAAAAGTTAAACGAAGTTAGTATTTTCTATTTTAAGCATTAAACTAAACTATTACGCACAAAAAAACCATCTTTTTCAAGATGGTTTTAAAAATAGTTTAATAAATTAAATACTACTCAATAGGAGTTTTTTCTTCTAATAAATCAAAGAATTGACCTAATTTTGGCATAATAATAATTTTTGTTCTTCTGTTTTTAGCTTTGTTTGCTGCAGTATCATTAGGTGCTAAAGGTACATAGCTACTTCTACCAGCCGCTATTAAACGAGATGGTTTAACATCAAACTTAAATTGTAAAATTCTAGCGATAGACGTTGCTCTCATTGCAGATAAATCCCAGTTATCTTTTAAGAATTGCGTATTAATTGGGTTAGAATCTGTATGACCTTCAATCATTACGTCCATTTCTGGTTGTCCCTTAACAACTGTTGCAACTTTTCCTAAAACATCAATAGCCCTGTCTGTTACCTCATAACTTCCACTTTTGAATAATAAATTATCTGAAATAGAAATAAATACAACTGTTTTTTCAACGTCAATTACAATATCTGTGTCATTAAAACCGTCTTTTAATTCTCTTTTTAATTTAAAAGCAACAACCAAGTTTAATGAATCTTTTTTAGATGCAGCTTGTCTTATTCTGTTGATGTATTCGTCTTTTTTACTTAATTGAGATAACGTTTCTTTAATGTTATCATTTGCTCCTTTTGTTAAAACAGTCAAATTATCAACATATTCTAACGCTCTTTTTTTATCACTTTCTAAATCTTTCACTTTTAACTGCATCAACGCAGATCTTTCTTCATTTTTTTCGTTCTCAATCAAACACTTTGTTAAGTTGTCTTTTGTAATTCTTAATTGTTCTTCTTTTTGCTCTTTTTCAACTTGCAAAGCTGCCATTTCTTTTTTAGAAACACATGCACTTGCTAAAATTATAAGAGATAATAATACGGTTATTTTTTTCATCATTAATTAAGTTAGAAATTCATTGCGAATTTAGAAAAATGATTCCGCATTATACATGTTTAACCCTTTTTTTGTGAGTAATTTATGAAGATATTAAATGTATATTTGCCAAAAAAATGATGGATAACCAATGAAAAAACATTTTTACATACTATTATTCCTTTTTTTAACATTATTAATTGGATGTAATAAGCAGCAAACTATTGATAAAATTCAATTACAAGGTGCTGTATTTGGCACAACATATTCTGTTATTTATTTGAATGATGATACAAATTATCAAAAAGAAATAAATAGTTTGTTTGATGAAATAAACACCTCTTTGTCTACTTATAGCGCAACTTCAGATATTTCTAAAATAAATAAAGGAAATACATCAATAATAGTTGATGATTACTTTTTGGAAGTTTTTAAAAAATCAAAGAAAATATTTGCAGAAACCAATGGGTATTTCGACCCTACAGTTGGTGGTTTAGTAAATGCCTACGGTTTTGGTCCAGAACACGAAATAGAAGAATTTACTAGTAATAAATTAGACAGTTTAATGCACTTTGTTGGTTTAAATAAGGTGAAAATTGTTAATAGAATAGTTGTTAAAGAAAACCCAGAAATTTACCTAGATTTTAATTCTATTGCAAAAGGATACGCTGTAGATATTATTGCCAATTTTTTAGAACAAAAAAAGCTTAAAAACTATTTAGTCGAAATTGGTGGCGAAATAAGAGCAAAAGGCACTAATGACAAACAAAATCCTTGGCGAATTGGTATAGACGACCCAAATGAAGACGATACAAGAACAATTACAAGACTCATAGATTTGTCTAATGAATCTATTGCAAGTTCGGGTAATTACAGGAAATTTAAAATTGATGCTGACGGAAATAAGTTTGTGCACACAATAAATCCAAAAACAGGTCTTGCAAGAGAAAGTAATTTATTGGCTGCAACAGTTATTGGTAAAATGGATTGTGCAGATGCAGATGGGTATGCCACAGCTTTTATGGCTATGGGTTTAGAAAAAACAAAAAAGTTTGTTGAAGAAAATGATCGTGTAAAAGTTATTTTGTTTTATCTAAATAGCGAAGGTAAAATTGAAGAATTTTCTAATTACAACGAAGATTAATTATCTTTTAAAACAAACAGGTAAGATTTCACTTTTCATTAAACAAAATCGTTCTAGTTTTTCTGGAGCGATTTTTTTTGTGTAATCAATTTCATTTACTTCAAAACCAATTGAACGTAATTTATCAAAATAATCACGTCCGTAAATTCGCACATGATCATATTGTCCAAAGATTTTAGCACGTTCTTTTTTATCTGTAATTGAATTGTCTTCAAACGTTTTTTCTCTCGATAAATCTTGTGGAATCTGGAAAATTCCCATTCCGTTTGGTTTTAATACTCTATATAATTCTTGCATTGCTTTTGTGTCATCTGGAATATGTTCTAAAACATGATTACAAAAAACAACGTCAAAAGAGTTATCATCAAAAGGAAGGTTACAAATATCTGCTTTTACATCTGCTATTGGCGAATATAAATCTGCTGTAACATATTTCAAATTTTTCAACTTTCGGAATCTTTTTAAAAAACATTGTTCTGGTGCCATGTGAAGTACAGATAAACGATCAGTAAAAAAAGTAGTTTCGTTTTGTAGGTACAACCAAAGTAAGCGATGTCTTTCTAAAGATAAAGTACTTGGAGAAAGTGCATTTTCTCGCTGATTTTCATATCCGTAAGGTAAAAATTTACGAAAACTTTTGCCGTCTATTGGATCTGTGTATTTATCGCCTCTTAAATAAAACGAAACAAAAGGTTTTGCCCAATAGCTCGCTTTTATGAGTATTGGTCTTGGTACTGTGTTTAAGATTGTTTTAAATATTTTCATTATTGTTACACAGAGGTTTGCAGAGGTTTTTCACAGAGATACACGAAGGTTATAAAGTATTTATGAATCTTTTTAACCCATTCTTTAATAGTTTAGTATGAAAATTTATTAGTAAGCCGAGAGGATAATTTCCTAGTTTCATATAAGTTAAAATTTGTGCCTTGTGAACATCTGTCAAAATTTCTACTGTTTTCAGCTCTACAACAACTTTATTTTCGACTAGTAAATCAATTCTATAACCATGATTCAGTGTTATTTCTTTGTAAACTATTGGTAGAGAAACTTCTTTTTTAACATCTAAACCCAAAGAATTTAATTCAAACAACAAACATTCTTGATAAGCAGACTCTAATAATCCAGGTCCAAGAGCTTTATGAACTTCAATTGCTGCTCCAATAATTTTTTATGTAATTTTATCTTCTTCCATAATTTAGTTGTAAAATGTTTTAAATTAAAACAATTTCTCTGTGAAACTCTGTCAAAATATAAAAAAAAATAAACTCTGCGCAACTCTGCGAAATAAAACAAACTATTGTCGAAACTCATCCTCCTCATCACTAACAATCCCCAAAGCATCATAAATATACTTAAACGTAGAAAGCAATTCTGGTTTACCATTTACAATAGCAATATCATGCTCAAAATGTGCACTTGGCTGATTGTCTCTCGTTAAAATTGTCCAACCGTCGTTTAGGTGATTTATTTTATGCGTTCCTAAATTTATCATGGGTTCAATGGCAACTACCATGCCTTCTGAGAACTTTTTTCCACGTCCACGTTTTCCATAATTTGGCATTTCTGGATCTTCGTGCATCTTTCTTCCCAAACCATGACCAACTAACTCTCTCACCACTCCGTAACCATGTTTTTCGCAGTAATTCTGAATGGCAAAACCAACATCGCCAGTTCTATTTCCTGTTTTGAATTCACGAATTCCTTCGTACAAACTTTCTTTGGTAATTTGTAATAATTTTTTTGTTTCTGGAGCAACTTCACCAACTTCAAAAGTATAGGCATGATCTCCATAAAAATCATTTTTTAAAGCGCCACAATCTATGGAAATAATATCGCCTTCAATTAAAGGTTTATCGGTTGGGAATCCATGAACTACTTGCGCATTCGGACTCATACACAGCGTATTTGGAAAATCGTACAAACCTAAAAAGCCAGGAATTGCACCTTGTTCTCTAATAAATTCTTCCGCTAGTTTGTCAAGATATAATGTAGTTACGCCTGGTTTTACTTCGCCAGCCAACATTCCTAAAGTTTTAGAAACGATTAATGCACTTTCACGCATTATTTCTATTTCTTCTTTGGTTTTTATTAAAATCATTTTATAAAATTAAGGCACAAAGATACTTTAAATTAAGGAAAATGAAGGTTTATGACAACAGGAGTAAAGTTTAAGATTCTTTAGGTATAAAAAGATTTAACGGGTAATTTGGATGTATTTTATTTTTAAACGGATTTTACTGATTTTCACGCAGGCTTAATTAACTATAAAGATTTACATCTGTGTTAATCTCGGAAATTCGTGTTTTACTTCCTAAATAAACCTAGAAAACCTTTCTTTTTTGTAAACTCTGGTTGATGATTTAATATTTGAACATAAATATCTGTCCATGATAATAATCCGCCAATATTTCTATCATCTATAAAAATATCTGCATGAATTTTTCTACTCATTTTTTCGTTGAAAATTTCTTCTGGATAGCTTTTATTTACTGCGTAAAAGTCGATTCCGTTTTCTGAACAAAAATCGACTGCTTGTTTTAATTTTTTGCCATCACGATACGTCCAAAGAATTAATCGGTGACCTTCTGCTTGCAGTTTTTTAAGTGTTTCAAATGCAAAAATAATTGGTTTTCCTCTTTTAGGATAAGTATTTTCTACAATTGTCCCATCAAAATCAACAGCAATAATAAGATGATTTTTAGGAAGCATTTTTATTTCTCGTAAGAATGTTTGTATGTTTCTCCAGAAACAATTTTTAAGATGTCTTTTTCTAAAGTTTCTCTTGGGTATTCTACAAAACGTCCAATTTCTTCCCCATTTCTATAAAAAATAAATGTAGGAACTCTTACTACATTAAAACCCTCTTGCAAATTATCTGGAGTTCTTTTGCTTCTGTTCACGGTAACTAAATCGATGTCATTAATTCCCAAACCAACTTCATCTGCAATTTTGTAAAAATGAGGAGTTTCTCGCTTGCTATCTCCACACCAAGTTCCTATAAAGCCTTTTACAGTTACACCTTCTAAATTTTCCTTTATTTTATTTGTAACAGAAAGATCTACATTATAACCATCATAACCTCTATCAAACCAAGCATTATAAGGTTCTTCCATAAAAGAAGTTCTATCTGCAGTACCTACCAAATCGCCACTTTCGTTTTTAGTAGCGGTCGCTTTCTTTACAGGTTCAACTTTTTTTACTGTTGATTTTGATGAATTACAAGCAATAAAAGCACAAGTAATTATAAGTAAGAATATTTTTTTCATGTTAATTTTTTTTGATTTTATAATAACGAATTTTGACTCATTTCTTCTGGTTTTTTAATACCCATTAATTCCAAAATTGTTGGTGCAATATCTCCCAAGATACCACTGTTTATCGATTTGATTTCTTTGTCAATCAGAATCATAGGAACCGGGTTCGTGGTGTGAGATGTATGCGGACTTCCATCTGGATTCATCATTGTTTCACAGTTTCCATGGTCTGCAATTAAAATTGTTGTGTAGTTGTTTTTTAGCGCTGTTTCTATCACAGATTTTACGCAATTATCTACTGTTTCACAGGCTTTAATTGCCGCTTCCATAATTCCGGTATGACCAACCATATCACCATTTGCAAAATTTAGACATACAAAATCAACTTCTCCTTTTTCTAATTCAGGGACTAAAGCATCTGTTAATTCGTAGGCACTCATTTCGGGTAACAAATCGTAAGTTGCCACTTTTGGCGAGTTTCTTAAAATTCTAGATTCACCTTTAAAAGGAGCTTCTTGTCCGCCAGAAAAGAAAAAAGTTACATGCGGGTATTTCTCTGTTTCTGCAATTCGAATCTGTTTTTTACCAGAATTAGCTAAAACCTCGCCAAGTGTGTTTTTTATATTGTCGCTATTGTAAATTACATTTATCCCTTTAAAAGTTTCATCATACAAAGTGAAAGTTGTAAAATATAAATCTAATTTTTTCATTCCAAATTCAGGAAAATCCGTTTGAGAAAGTGCGTTTGTTAATTCCCTTCCACGATCTGTTCTGTAATTAAAAAACAAAACAACATCACCATCTTTAATAGTTGCTTTTGGCGAGCCATCTTCATTAATTACAATAATAGGCTTTAAAAATTCGTCTGTTATATCATTGTTGTAATTTTCATTAATTGATGCAACCGCATCCGTAGTTTTTGTGCCAATTCCATGAACAACGGCATCATAAGTTTGCTTTACACGCTCCCAGCGATTGTCTCTATCCATTGCGTAATATCGTCCAGTAACAGAAGCTAATTCTCCTGTTGTTTCTTCCATATATTGCTGAATGTTATTTATAAAATAAGCACCAGATTTTGGATCACAATCTCGCCCGTCTGTAAAAGCATGTAAGAAAACATTTTCTACTTTGTTTTCATGCGCTACATCTAAAATTCCTTTTAAATGATCTATGTGTGCGTGGATTCCACCATTAGAAACCAATCCTAATAAATGAACGGTTTTATTGTTTTTTTTGGCATAATTAAAGGTATCTAATAATACTTTTTCTTTACCAAGTGTTTTATCTGTTACTGCTTTGTTGATTCGCGCTAAATTTTGATACACAATTCTACCAGCGCCTAAATTCATGTGACCAACTTCAGAATTACCCATTTGTCCTTCTGGCAAACCAACATTTAAACCGTCTGTTCTTAATTCTGCATGCGGATAATTGTTATATAAACTATTGATAAAAGGCGTTTTTGCGTTGTAAATTGCAGATACTTTTGGATCTTGGGTAATTCCCCATCCATCCAAAATCATCAAAATTACTTTTTTATTCATCATTTTATTTTTGAATAGTAAAAGTAAGAAAGATTTTTGGGTTGATTTACTATTTCTACGAAACCGTTAGCGCTTTGGATTTTTAAAACTTTTAATTCTTTTTTTATTGATACGAATTCCACGAATTAACACGAATTTTAAATAAGTTTTACTTGTTTGATAATCTTGAAATAGAAGCAGAAAATATATTAGCAACTCAAGTTTCGCAGCCCATTATTTACAGGGTTTAAAGGATGATAAATAGCATGAGAACCAAGGTTAACCCTTGGTTTTATTGTCTCTTTAAGTTACTACACAAAAGTACAAAACATGCCACAAAACCAAGATATTGCAAAAATTGAAGAAATAAAAGGAAAATTCAATACCATTTGGCTTAGTTCAGAATATTTACAAGCACATTTAAATATTTTAGGTTCCAATAAAATAAAAAGCAAGTTCAGTTGGTGTAAAAAAGCTGGTTTTTCATTCGAGGATTTGATTGCTACACTTTTAGTTTTACCGCTTACAGGAATGAAAACTATTTATGGACTTGCAACCAACAAAGTCAACTCGTTTTTTATTATTTGTAATTCCATTCCTTTTTTAAATATCCAAGAATCACCTAATTATTTACTTCTAGGAACAAATTAACCGTTTAAACGAACGGCAAATGCTTAGGCATAAACATTAGTTGCTACATATGTGCGAACAGTATGAACTTAAAAGAAAACAAGTCTTATCAAAAAAGCTGAATAATGTTGTCATTATTCAGCTTTAACGGGTATATATAATCTTCCCTATATTAACTTATATCGCTTACTTAAGACTTTACATTTTTATAACAGTACTAGAATCTAAATTCCACACCCCCATAAATACCAAAGGGATGTCCTGGTCTTAAACCAGCAGGCACTCTAGAAACTGCATAAGTATTATTTAATAAGTTTATCAAATTTGCGGTAAGGCTTAGCTTTTTGTTTACAAAATACTTTCCAGAGACATCAACAATAAAATTAGAAGCTACTTTTTCATTATTAGAAATTGTTCCAGCTCCCGCAAGGGTTCTAAATTCACCATTAAATCTACCATTTAGATGTACTTCAAAACGTTCGTGCTCTAAAGAAAAGGTTGAATTAAATTGATGTTTTGGAATGTAAGGCATTTCGTCACCAGCGTTAACTGTTCCCCAAAGGCCGTCTGCACTTCCAAAACTATTTTGAAATTCTGAGTTGGTAAAGGTATATCCAAAAGAAATAGGTAAAGAAAATTTAGAAGCTTCTGAAGCTAAATTATAGTTTAATAAAACTTCAATTCCGTTTACATTAACCTCACCTGCATTGAATAGTTCTAAAGAACCTGTTCCACCAGTTGCCGCTAAATCACTTCCTAAAAGGTTTGAATAATCATTAAAGAATCCAACAAACTCTCCTTCTAACTTCCCAATGTTAAAACGGGTACCCAATTCGTAATTAATACTTTCTTCTGGTTCTTGTCCGTCTTGATTTCCTGGAGGAGAAAAGCCTTTGTGAATCCCACCAAATAAAGAGAAATCATTATTAAATTTATAATTCGCGCCCATTCCAGGAATAAAAATATCCACAGAATTTTCTCTTGTAGCTAAATCAACTCCAGTTCTATTGATATCATTTTTACCAAAATCCTCTCTTTGTAAAGTGATGTTTTCATATCGAACACCCGGAGTAAATGTCCAGTTATTATATTTAAGTTTATAGGTAATATAAGAGGCAAATGCGTTAGCACTTGCAATTCTATTTGCATTTGTACCTGGAATTCCTGCAGTTGTCAATGCTAAGTTCCCTGCATCAGAGATACTATATTTGTCTACCCATTGAAACCTGTCTTCCTCGTCGTAATGAACCCGCAAACCAATTTCTAAATCATGAAATGCGTCGCCTTTGTACCAATGGTAATCTAGTTTAGTTTGAATCCCTTGAGAATAATATTTTCTATTATTTGCTTTGACACCTAAGGCATCTGCATCAGAGTTTACACTTCCATTTACAATAGAAAAATGATTTGACAATGCAGACGGATCTTCCAAAACATTTGAAATAGATTGTTTGTCTCCATTAAAAGTAACATCATTTAATTTGTACCAATTTCTTGCAAAGTTATTTTGATATGCGGTCGTTGTAACTCTTAAGTTTTTAGTGAATTCTAAAGTATGAGTTAGCGCGTACTGCGTATGATCTGCTGTCATTTTATCATTGTTAGAAGCAGCATATCTCGAAAACGGATTTGTGTTAAAATCTTCTTCAGACACCCCCAAATACGTTTCATTACTTATTTCATCTGAATATTGAAACTTAAAGTCTATGGCTTGTTTTATGGTTGCATTTGGAAATAGATTCACTTTAAATTTTGCAACGACATCATTCTTATTAAACCCTGTGTTTTCTCCACTAGGAAGTGTTTTAAAGCCATCAGAACCATAGTTTAAATATTCCAACATGTATCCAAAGGTGTTGTTTCCTCCGCCAATTTTAGTATGTAATTGATTCGAATTAAAACTACCATAACTAGCGCTTACTTTTCCACCAAACTCTGTAGGTATTTGCGAAGAAATCATATTAATAGCACCACCAGTTGTAGAAGGTCCGTATTGCACTTGGCTACTTCCTTTTAAAACTTCTACTGCTTCCATTCTCGCAATGCTAGGAAAATAATATGCGGCGGATGCACTATATGGAGCAGGCGCAATTAAAACCCCATCTTCCATTAATGTAATTTTAGAACTTCTTTCTGGAGAAGTTCCACGCAAACTTATATTAGGCCTTAAACCAAAACCATCTTCTTCGTAAATACTAACTCCAGGAATTGTTCTTAAAGCTCTATTTATGTCTGTAAAACTGAATTTTTGTAATTCTTTTGGTGATAGATAGTAAGCCGAACCTGTTCGGAGTTTTGCCACATATTTATTTCCAAAAATTGACGTTGTAGAAATTATGATTTCATCTAATTTTTGAATCGAGTCTAAAGATTCTTTCTCTTTTTCGTTCTCTTTTTTTTGTGCACTTAGAGGTATTGATAATAACAGTGTAAATGCAATAGGTAAAAGTACTTTTCTCATTTAATTTTTATTAAGATTAATTAAAAATAGTTTTTATTTTCTTACAAAGATAATACTCATTTCTAATTCTCACAAAGCTTATTTAGAATAAATAAAAACAACGTTCTTAATATCTTATTTATTAGTACTTTAAGAGCTAAAATTTAACATTTTATAAGTTTTTAGAATTGGTGGATTCTTTTCAATGAAAATAAATAAATAAATTTAAAGTCCTTTATAAATTAAATTTTGCTCGTAATTATACCTTTAATTGCAAAATGATAGCACACAACAATAAAATTTTAGAAGAATGTCTAACCTATGAGGACGTGTTATTGATTGCCGATTTTTCAGATATACTTCCTAGAGAAGTAATATTTGAAAAAATTACTAGAGATATCACCTTTAATTTTTCTTTTGCTTTAGCAGCGATGCATTTTTTTACAGCGTCTATTTTTGTTTAAGAGAAAGCAGAAGTAAATAAACACGAATAAACGAGCTTATAGTATTTCATATTTTAGAATTATCAATCAACAACAGACCTATCAGAAAATTCAATTATCTTAGCCCTATAGAAACCCTAAATAATAAGTTTGTTGCACTTATGAGTTGAACACAGCTTTCTTGTACTATACATGATTTGAAATTATATTTCCTTCAAATATAATTCGTAAATTTACATTCGCAGAAAAAGTAATTTTTTACGCATGAAAACGCATTTTAAACTCAATAAAGTAACCAAAAAACTACCAAAACATTTACATAAGTTTGTGGTAAAACAACCTTATGAAGAATATACAGCTCAAAACCAAGCAGTTTGGCGCTATGTAATGCGAATGAATGTTGATTATCTTAAAAAAGTCGCACATAAATCATACATAGATGGATTAGATAAAACAGGAATTTCTGTGGATTACATTCCCAAAATGGAAGGAATGAACCGAATTTTAAAAGAGATTGGTTGGGCTTCTGTTTCTGTGGATGGTTTTATTCCACCAAATGCTTTTATGGAATTTCAAGCGTATAATGTGTTGGTTATTGCTTCAGATATGCGAACGATTAATCACATCGAATACACGCCAGCACCAGATATTATTCATGAAGCAGCAGGACATGCGCCAATTATTGCGAATCCAGAATATGCAGAATATTTAAGACGTTTTGGCGAAATAGGGAGCAAAGCAATATCATCAGCAAAAGATTACGAAATGTATGAAGCTGTACGTTTGTTATCAATTTTGAAAGAAAACCCAAATTCAACCGAAAAGCAGATTGATGATGCACAAGAAAAAGTAGAATATTTGCAAAATAATATGGGCGAATTGTCTGAAATGGCGCAAATACGAAATTTACATTGGTGGACAGTTGAATATGGCTTAATCGGAACTGTAAAAAAGCCAAAAATATATGGCGCTGGTTTACTTTCTTCAATTGGGGAAAGCGCTTGGTGTATGCAAGACAAAGTGAAGAAAGTGCCTTATACAATTGAAGCTGCAACGATTAATTTTGATATTACAAAACCACAACCTCATTTATTTGTTACGCCAGATTTTGCATATTTAAGTTTTGTTTTAGAGCAATTTGCCAACAAAATGGCAATTAGAATTGGTGGAAGAAAAGGATTGCAAAAATTAATAAATTCGAATAGTTTAGGAACTATTGAATTGAGCACAGGAATACAGATTTCTGGAGTTTTTACTGATCTTATTTTAGATGAGAATAATAAGCCAACTTATTTTCAAACAACAGGAAATACAGCTTTAGCAAATAGAGATAAAGAACTAATTGGTCACGGAATTGAAACGCATAAAAATGGTTTTGGAAGTCCAATAGGTAAATTAAAAGGAATTAATATTGCCATAGAAAATATGAGTCCGCGAGATTTAGATGCTTATGGAATTTACGAAGGCAAACATGTGAATCTTGAGTTTGAAGATGGCATAAAAGTTTCTGGAGAAGTAATTACTGGAACAAGAGATTTACGAGGTAAAATTTTACTAATTTCTTTTACGAATTGTACTGTTTCTCATTTTGATAAAATACTTTTTCAGCCTCAATGGGGAATTTACGATATGGCAGTTGGTGCAGAAATTATTTCCGCCTTTTCTGGCGCTGCAGATGTAAATTCTTTTTTAGATACCAGTAAAATTTCGGAAACTAAAACTCAAAAAATTAAGTACACAGACAAAGAAGAAGAGTTGTATAAATTATATAAAATTGTGCGGTATTTAAGAGAAAACAGTTTGGTAACAGAAGAAAATATTTCTCAAATATTTAATACTGTAAAAGAAAATTTTTCTAAAGATTGGTTATTAACTTTAGAATTGTACGAACTTGCTAAAAAAAATAATTTATCATCAAAAAACACTATTTTAACTCATTTAGAGAGTTTGAAAAAGAGCAAAGAAATTAAAAAATTAATTATTAACGGGCTAAATTTGCTAAACTAAAATGGGACTATTTAATTTATTTTCAAAGAAAAAAGACATGAACGAAATACAGGAATATTTAAAAAAAGAAGCAGTAATTATAGATGTGAGAACTTTAGAAGAGTGGAATGAAGGTCACATTAAAAACGCAAAACATATTGTTTTAAATACAATTCCTAATCATTTAGAAGAAATAAAATTATTAAATAAACCAATTATTGCAGTTTGTAAAAGTGGTGCTAGAAGTGACCAAGCATCAAAATTCTTAAGTCAAAATGGTGTAGACGCAATAAATGGAGGTCCTTGGCAAAATGTAAATCAATTGCTAGATTCAGAGTAATCTTTAAAATTACTGTTTCTTAATCTTTTTAATCTTTTGTAAAGAGTATGGGAATAATCTATTTTTTTCTCTATTGCAAAAGCACCGCCTAACATTGCGCCTACAAATGCACCCATTGTTAAAGCATCTAAATCGTGATTAGTAATTGGATATTTTGTATAAAAAATAACCATACCAATAAGTACAGAAATTAAAAAAACTTGTTTTTTTATATGTGTTTTCTTACTTTAGGTACTGAAATAAACAAATTAGCTGTTTGTTACTTATTATACCAATTTAACCTTATAAAGTCGCAGTAAATTGTTTCTTTTTCGCTTACTTTTCATCAAAAAAAAACTACCGTAACAAAGGTTATGCTACTTGTTTTTAATTTTAATTAATCAAAAAAGAATTCAATTTATTTATACGCCATTATAAAATTAAATTGGTATTACTTGAATTTGCATGTAATTATTCTGTCATTTTTATTAATTGGTTTTTGAATTCTTCTTTTGTTACCGATTCATTTTCCATTGATAATTGTATTTATAAAATAAGCGAAAAGAACAGTCATTAAATCTATTTTTCACAATTTTAAAATACGTCAAATGGCGTATTTTTTAGAATTCTATAAATGAAAACTGTTGAATAATTTTATCCTTTTTTTTCGATAAATTTTTTAAAAAAGCTTGGTGTTGTGTCGAGTTTACATCAAAAGATTTATGAGAAAGTCCTTTTTGTATGGTTTCAATTTCTGATATTGTTTCTAGAGAAGCATCAGAAAACCAAGTGAAAATAAATTTTTCCCAAATGTAATTTATAGCAGTTTTATTTGGGTGAATCATGTCTTCTGCATAAAATCGGTAATCACGTAATTCGTCCAAAAGTATCTCATAACTCGGAAAATAATTGGCATTTTTAAGTTGATGAATTCCTGCTAGTAAATGTGCTTTACTTTGCATGTTTTCTACGAAACCATCTTTTAAATGCCGAACGGGAGAAACGGTAAAAATTATAGAAACATCTTTATTTATTGATTTTAGTGAAGAAATTATTGTTCCTAAACTTTCTGTAATTTCATCAACAGATAAAATTTCTTTAACAAATTGTTTCTGCGGAATTTTATGACAGTTCGCAACAATTTCATTGGTTTCAATATGTTTATAAACCCAAGAAGTACCTAAAGTAATAATTATATGAGTTGCTTTTTTTAACGATTTATTTGTAGATGAAATTGCTGAATTCAACTGATTTAAAACTTCCTTTTTATCAGAATTACTTAAATCAGAATGTGCATCAAAACAATGAAAGCGTTCGTTCTGAAAAATTAAATCATTTTCTTTATATTCTTTTTGGTCGATAGCATTTAAAATTAATTTCTCTATTGCTTTTGGATGAAATAAAATTCCAAACGGATTTTGAGTAGTTCTAAACTTATAATAATCCAACTTTTTCCCAATATTTTCTGAAAAACAAGAGCCTAATAATAGAATTTTAGAATTATAATCTATTAGGTTTTTAGATTCTTTTTTTAATGGTATTTGGGTTTGTAGTTTCATTGTTTATTACTAAAAAAGAGAAGTTTTTATTTTCACGCAAAGACGCAAAAACGCAAAGTTTTGTTTTTCTTGCTATCTGGCTTTTTGTTTAATTAATTTAAATTATTAACGATTCTTTTAATTCCATTTTTAATTAGTGATTCATTAAAGTTGATTAACAAGCCAAGATTAATATCTGTAATTTTCAAATAAGTCATTAATTGTTTGTAATGCACTTTTGATAGCATTTCCACAGATTTGATTTCAATGATTAATTTATTTTCAACAATCAAATCTGCTCTAAAAGCAATTTTTATCTCTTTTCCTTTCCAATAAACCGGAATTTTTGGTTGTCTTGAAACAGATAATCCTTTATCGATTAATTCTGTATATAAAATTTCTTCATAAACGCTTTCTAATAAACCAGGTCCAAGTTTCATATGAATATTATAGCAAATATTTACGACTATTTTAGAAATTTCATTTTCTGTCATTTTAATTTTATTCTCGTGTTAAGTTACAACTTTTTTTTAATTTTCACGCAAAGACGCAAAGACGCAAAGATGCAAGCTTTAATTGTACTACTTAAAACCGAATATAAAATTTTTTATCGCTCTTAACTATTTTTGAGGTTTGTTTTTCAAGGAAAGACTCAAAGGTGAGTTATCATAAATTAATCAAATAGCTCTTCGGTGTTCACAAGGGTTTTTAATCCAAACTATAACCGATACAAGTTATTTCTTTGCGCCTTTGCGCCTTTGCGCCTTTGCGTCTTTGCATGATTTTATCTTTTCAACATTCAAATTATCAAAAAACGTCTACTCAATATACCCAACAGCGCGCTCCAAAACTTTCGGAATCCCGCCAGGATTTTTACCTCCAGCAGTAGCATAAAAATTCTGTCCACCTCCACCGCCGTGGATTAATTTTCCAAGTTCTCTTACTACTTTTCCAGCATCATAACCACGTTCATTTGCCAATTCTTTAGAAATATAACACGTTAACATTGCTTTTTCTTTTGATGGCGCAGAAGCAAAGAGTAAGAAAATATTAGTCCTATCTTTACCCAATTCAAATGCAAGATTTTTAATTCCGTTTTGATCTAAATCTACTTTAGCAGCTAAAAACTGAACGCCGTTTATTTCTCGCAACTGATTTTTAAGATCACCAGATAAATCCTGCGCTTTTTCTTTTAGCAATTGTTCAATTTGTTTTTGTAATGCACTATTTTCTTCTTGTAATTTTTGAATAGCTTTAGTTGGTGAAGCCGTATTATTTAGTAAATCTTTAAGTTCGATAAGTATTTTGCTGTTATCATCATAAAAATCTTTAACAGCGTCATTTGTAATCGCTTCAATTCTCCGGATTCCAGCTGCAACAGCGCCTTCAGATTTTATTTTAAAATGCCAAATATCTCCTGTGTTTTTTACGTGCGTTCCACCACACAATTCAATCGATTTTCCAAAGCGAATAGCACGAACTGTATCTCCATATTTTTCACCAAATAATGCCATTGCACCAGAAGCAATTGCTTCTTCCATCGGTACATTTCTTTTTTCGTCTAAAGCTAATTTTCCTGCAATTCTTGCATTTACAAAATCTTCTACTTCTTGAATTTGTTCTGGTGTAACTCTAGAAAAATGAGAAAAATCGAAACGTAAATATTTAGAATGTACCGCAGAACCTTTTTGCTCCACATGTGTTCCTAAAATTTCACGCAAAGCTTGATGTAATAAATGTGTTGCCGTATGATTACACTCTGTTCTATATCGCTGTTTTTCATCAACAGAAGCTTTAAAAGTATCGGTTAAATTCTCTGGTAAATTTTTTGTAAAATGTATAATTACGTTGTTTTCTTTTTTTGTGTCAATGATATAAACAATATATCCAATCGAATCTTCTAAATAGCCTTTGTCACCAACTTGTCCACCACCTTCTGGGTAAAACGGAGTTAAATTAAATACCAATTGATACATTTCGCCATCTTTTTTAGAAGTTACTTTTCTGTATCTTGTAATTTTTACATTGGTTTTTAAATGGTCATAACCAATAAATTCTTCAACATCATCTTCTAAAAGAACTGTCCAATCTTCTGTGGACATTTCGCTTGCTGCACGCGAGCGTTTTTTCTGTTTTTGCAATTCTTCGTGAAATCCTTTTTCATCTAAAGTAAATCCTTTTTCTGATAAGATCAATGAAGTTAAATCAATAGGGAAACCAAAAGTATCATACAATTCAAACACTTTTTCTCCAGAAATTTGTTTTGTTTCTGCGGATGAAATTACGCCATCCAACAAAACCAAACCTTGATCCAATGTTCTTAAAAAAGACGCTTCTTCCTCTTTAATTACGTTTTCAATCAATTGCTTTTGAGATTTCAATTCAGGAAAAGCATCGCTCATTTTAGTGCTTAATACCTCTATTAGTCGATAAATAAAAGGTTCTTTTTTGTTTAAGAAAGTAAATCCATAACGAATTGCTCGTCGTAAAATTCTACGAATTACATATCCAGCTCCAGTATTACTTGGTAATTGACCATCTGCAATTGAAAAAGCAACCGCTCTAACATGATCACAAATAACGCGAATCGCAATATCTACTTCTTTGTCTTTGCCATATTTTACATCAGCAATTGTTTCTATTTCTCTAATAATTGGCGTAAAAACATCTGTGTCATAATTCGATTTTACATCTTGTAAAACCATACACAAACGTTCAAAACCCATTCCTGTATCAATATGTTTGTTTGGTAACTCTTCTAAAGTTCCGTTTGCTTTTCTATTGAATTGCATAAAAACCAAGTTCCAAATTTCCACCACTTGTGGATGATCTTGATTCACTAACGTTTTACCATCAACTTTTGCTTTTTCTTCTGGCGTTCTAATGTCAACATGAATTTCAGAACAAGGGCCACAAGGACCTTGATCGCCCATTTCCCAGAAATTATCTTTTTTATTTCCCTTTAAAATTCGGTCTTCAGCTATGTATTGTTTCCAAATATCAAAAGCTTCTGTATCCATTTTCAGGTTGTCTGCATCATCAGAGCCTTCAAAAACAGTTACATATAAAATGTCTTTGTCAATTTTATACACGTCAACTAACAATTCCCATGCCCAAGCAATAGCTTCTTTTTTGAAGTAATCGCCGAAACTCCAATTTCCTAACATTTCAAAAAGTGTGTGATGATACGTGTCGTAACCAACTTCTTCTAAATCGTTATGTTTTCCAGAAACACGCAAACATTTTTGAGAATCTGCAATTCTGTTTTGTTTCGGGTTGCCATTTCCTAGAAAGTATTCCTTAAAAGGTGCCATTCCAGAATTTACAAATAGTAAGGTTGGATCATCTTTTGTTACCATTGAAGCAGAAGGAACAATTAGATGATTTTTTTGTTTAAAAAAGTCTAAAAAAGTAGCGCGAATTTCTTGGGATTTCATATAAAATACATCTTTTCTCTCTCGAGAAATTTGTTAATTAATCTTTAAAATTGTCACAATAAAATATGAGTTTAAAATATTTTGTAAATTTGTGAGTTGTTGCATCAGAATAAAACTGATAATTAAGCGACAAAAGTACTATATTTAGCAACATGGCAAAAGTAAAATATTATTACGACGCAGACACTCTATCTTACAGAAGAATAGACAGGCGAAGACGTGATTATTTTAAAAGATCTATCTTAATTTTCATTGCTGTTTTGCTCATTGCATTCTTTGGTTTTATAGGTTTGAGTCAGTTTATAACGTCGCCAAATGAAAGAAGTCAAGAACGTGAGTTAGCAAATTTGAAATTGCATTATGAGTTGTTAACTAAAAGAATGCAAGAAACTTCTCAAATATTAGGACAGGTTCAAACTAGAGATAATAATATTTACAGAACGTATTTTGAAGCAAATGCAATATCAGACGAACAAAGAACGGCTGGTTTTGGTGGTGTAAATAGATATAAAAATTTAGAAGGTTTTGATAATTCTTCTATGATAAAAGGAATAACAAAAGAGATGGATATTTTATCTAAACAATTGGTTGTACAATCAAAATCGTTGGATGATATCGTCGCTTTAGCGAAAGAAAAAGAGCACATGTTGGCTTCAATTCCTGCTATTTTACCTGTAAAGTTAGTGGATTTAACAAGAATGGCTTCTGGTTATAAATGGAGAATGCATCCTATTTTAAAGATTAGAAAATTCCATAAAGGAATGGATTTTACAGCACCTATTGGAACGCCAATTTATGCTTCTGGAAACGGTAAGATTTTAAAAGCAGAGAGAAGTCCTTCTTTTGGAAACGTAATTTATATAGATCATGGTTACGGTTACAAATCCATATATGCACACATGAGTAAAATGAAAGCGAAACAGGGTGAAGTTGTTAAACGTGGGGATTTAATTGGTTATGTTGGTAATACTGGAATTTCTGTTGCTGCGCATTTGCACTATGAAATTCATAAAAATAACCAAGCTGTAAATCCTATTAATTTTTATTATGGCGATTTAACTCCTGATGAATTTGCTGCAATGCAAGAGGCAGCAGATGTAGGGCAATCTTTTGATTAATTTATTGATGTAAATGCTGAATATTTTAAAAATAAAACTTCTAAAGTTTTTTTAAAAAATAATTGTACAATAAAACACTAAAGCTTAAAACAGAATACCTAAAAAAATGCATTTAGATTTACCAGAGAAACGTTACTATAAAATCGGCGAAATTGCTAATGCTTTTTCTGTAAATAGATCTTTAATACGATTTTGGGATAAGGAATTTGAAATTATCAACCCAAAAAAAAATGCAAAAGGAAACAGAATGTTTACTTTAGAAGATGTAGAAAATCTTAAATTGATTTATAATTTAGTCAAAGAAAGAGGATTTACTTTGGAAGGTGCAAAACAAAAATTAAACGGAAATAAAGAAGGAGTAGTGCACAATTATCAAATTATTTCAAGACTCGAAAAAGTAAAAGCAGAATTGATGAATATTAAAAACCAACTCTCTTAAAATCGTATTTTCAATAAAAATACCACTTTAGCTTCTCAAGAATAATACCTATTTTTGGGGATAGAAAATCAACAACTTAAAAAGAAAAAGATTATGAAAAAATGGTTAATTCCAGTTATTATCATCGCAATTGTAGTTTTTGCACTGTACAGTTCGGCAAAGGGTTTTAACAACAAAGCAGTTGTTTTGCAAGAAGATGCAAAGACAACGTGGTCTAATGTAGAAAGTTCTTACCAACGTAGAAACGATTTAATTGGTAATTTAGTAAAAACAGTTCAAGGAGCTGCAGATTTTGAAAAAAGTACGTTAACAGAAGTAATTGAGGCTCGTTCTAAAGCAACATCTGTAAATATTGATGCAAATAATTTATCGCCAGAAAATATGGCGCAATTTCAGCAAGCACAAAGTGGTGTGTCTGGTGCATTGTCTAAATTATTATTGGTGGTAGAACGTTATCCAGATTTAAAAGCGAACAAGAACTTTTTGGAATTACAAAGTCAATTAGAAGGTACAGAAAACCGAATTAATGTTGCCAGAGATCGTTTTAATGAAGGCGTAAACAATTACAATAAACACATTAAAATTTTCCCCAACTCTATGTTAGCAGGAATTTTTAATTTTGATGAAATGACACGTTACACAGCAGATGCTGGTTCTGAAAACGCACCAGATATCGATTTTAATTTTAATAAAAAGGAATAAAGATTAATGTCCAAATTAGAAGATTTTTTATCAGAAAGCGACGAGGAAGAAATTATCCAAGCGATTAAAACTGCAGAGAAAAACACTTCTGGAGAAATTAGAGTGCATGTCGAAAATTCTTTGACTAAAGAGCATTTTGATAGAGCTCTAGAAGTGTTTCACTCTTTGAATATGAATCTTACAAAATTGAAAAATGGGGTATTGATTTATGTTGCAGTTAATGATAAAAAATTTGTGATTTATGGCGGTGAAGGAATTAATAAAGTTGTAGAACCTAATTTCTGGAATTCCACAAAAGATGTGATGCAAGCACATTTTAAAAACGGAAAATTTAAAGAAGGAATTGTTAGCGGAATTTTAAAAGCTGGTGAGAAATTACAAACGCATTTTCCGCATCAAAAAAATGATACCAACGAATTATCTAATGAAATTTCTAAAGGAAAATTATGATAAAAGTTTTCAATTTTAGTTTTTTAGTTTTTTTTAGAAAACTCGTTCTTTTACTAGTATTTCTATTTTCAATTTCTATTTTTTCTCAAGGATTTGAAATCCCAGAAAAACCTATAGAGCAAACGAGTGTTTATGATTATTACAAACTACTTACTGATGCTCAGAAAAGTGCGTTAGAAAGTAAATTAATACGGTATTCAGATACGACTTCTACGCAGATTGTTGTGGCAATAATCCCATCAACCGAAGGTGAAAATATTGCTTACTTAGCGGCAAATTGGGGAGAAAAATGGGAAATTGGTCAAGCAAAAGAAGACAACGGTATTTTAATAATTTTGGCAAAAGATGATAGAGATCTCACAATATCCACAGGTAAAGGAATCGAATATTTAATTACCGATTTCGATTCCAAACAAATTATAGAATACGAAATAATTCCTGAATTTAAAAAAGGGAATTATTATGCCGGAATTGATAAAGGAGTAGATGCTATTTTTCAACAATTAAAAGGGGAGTATAAAGGCGAACGTAAATCAGGTAAAAAATCTTCTAGTCCTAACTTCTTTATCATAATTGTTATTGTAATTATTTTCTTTTTGGTTTTGTCAAGAGGAAATAAAAATAATAAAGGTGGAGGTAACCGCTCAAATTCTGGCGGTATTGCAAATGCTATTTTAAGCGCTATTATTTTAAGTAGCGCTGGACGAGGTGGCGGATTTGGAGGCGGAAGCTTCGGTGGAGGAAGTTCTTCTGGCGGCGGCGGATTTAGTGGCGGTTTCGGTGGCGGAAGTTTTGGCGGCGGTGGTGCATCTGGAAGTTGGTAGAAAGCCCATCTTAATTTTCTCAAAGGGAAGAAACACTAATGACAACTAAAATAGAAAATCCTTGAAAAAAATTCTCCTATTATTTACAGCATTCATTTTTTTAAATTGTAATTATGTTCAATTAGAAGTAGTTGCAGCGTTACCAGAAAAGCTTTTTGAAGTTTCTGGAATGGAATACAATCAAGATTCTGATGATTTTTGGATGCTGAATGATGGCGGAAATCCTGATGAACTATACCGAGTTTCAAAAACAGGAAAAATTACACAAACGTTACAAATCGATAAAAAAAATCACGATTGGGAAGACTTAACAAAAGATGATAATGGCAATTTATACATCGCAGATTTTGGAAATAATAACAGCAAAAGAAAGAATTTAAGTATTCTTATTCTTGCTGAAAATCAACTGAAAGAAAAGAAAGCAAAAGTAGAAGAAATAAAATTTTCTTATCCAAATCAAACCGAATTCCCACCAAAAAAGAAAGAAAGATATTTTGATGCGGAATCCCTACTGTATTTCAATAACTACCTTTATATTTTTACACTAGCGTCCGAAAGTTTTTAGAAAGAAGTAAAAAACATGTTTCTACCCCAATGTTTACATTAAAAAGCTCACTTTACCCAGAAAATAAGTCCCTCTCTAACACCAATACTTTTTGTGGTGAAATCGTCACTTTACGAACACCTTCTCTGACTTCATTGCACACATAGTCTAGTGATAGGTAGTGATACAAGCAAAATCTTACTTTTTCTGTCAAATTAGAAAAAGCAACTGCTTTTTTGGAAATAGTTCGTTTTATAAGCTCTAAAAGTAGATAATTTATCAGCGCTACATATATTTGTGATTTTACTGCATTTTCACTGGTTCCCCAGAATGTTTTTACTTGTAGGTTTTGCTTTAAAGCTTTAAAAAACAATTCAATATCCCAACGTTTCTTATATAATGCTGCAATGGTATTGTATTCCCAATCAAGTTGGTTGGTAATAATGGCAATTACTTTGTTCTCATCTTCTTTATAAACATGTACCAATCTTAGTTTATGCTCTGAAATACCCGTTTCTATAGCCCTAACTGAGGTAAGTTGTATTATTTCATCTTTAAGAATATTTTGGTCAACATCATCAGCAAGCTCCAACTCTTCTATCGTTTCATACAAAGTGTTGGACTTAATTCTAGTAACAAATACATTTTCTGCTTTTATTCTATTGAGCATTAATTCAAAATCGAAATAAGCTCTGTCTTCAATTATAATGGTGTCTTTAGGGAAAATCAGTTGCTTTAATCCATATCTGTCATGAACCTTTGCTTCTGTTATATTTACTACATCGGGTATCATTAAATTATAATCCCAACTAGTGTGTAATTTAATACCTCCTTTAGCTGTCCGAAACTCTGCCCAATCAAACATAGCCAAACACAGTGAAATCGTTGAGCTATCTATTAGTTTAACTACCTTGCCCTTAATCTCTTCTATAATATGGGTGTTATGATGCTGTTTTAGCACCGATTTATAGTGACTTAATAAACGATAATACAAGCTCTCAAACA